>Ga0307514_10001781_pt1 | contig 24407 bp, 29 predicted proteins | sample 16_EM_MG_FD_203088 | JGI IMG/M metagenome (GOLD analysis project Ga0307514, IMG submission 203088) | Populus trichocarpa ectomycorrhiza microbial communities from riparian zone in the Pacific Northwest, United States - 16_EM | ecosystem: Host-associated > Plants > Roots > Unclassified | place...
TACAAGGTATGAGATCTGTCAGAAGTCGAATGATGTACTATGCACACCTTTGCTTTATCACCGCTTGGATGGGAGGAATGTCCCGACCAACGTATTCAGAAATTCCTACATCGGTCTCAAGCATTTGCGTGAATCCGTCTCCGTCCGGTTCTCCGTCTCTAGTAATCCCGAGCAAGGCATGACTTGGTGGTAGGAGGGGAGCCTTTACTACCTCTGAGGTGGTTGGGACGTGGTCATCGATTTTTTGCCTTTTTGTCGGTGGATGGTCCGTGGCAGGAGTATCGTCTTCGCGGAGGCGATGGAGGGTGGTGGTATCAATGTCGGACATTGGCAAAACGTGATCGAGTGATCGCCCACCCCCGCCTCTGGACGTGGACGATTCCCTCAAATTGGAGGACTGGAACAGATTTTGGCCGTTTATAAGAGTAACGCCTGAAGGCATAAATGCCTGAGCAGTCGAATTTTTCAGGCGAAGATTAGAGCCGTTTTCAACCGAGTCTCACTCCGATAAGATAAGATTACAATCCACCAATCTTCTCAACCTCGGTCCATCATGACATCGCCCAACTTTGCTCAACAGACATACGCCCAGCGGGCAGGAAAAATTTCGAATGTGGCGGCAAGGCAGCTTTTGGAGACCATGGAACGCAAAAAGTCGAATCTTTGCGTCAGCGTCGATGTGACCAAGAGTTCGGACTTCATCTCTGTGATTGACACGGTCGGTCCATACATCGCATTGATCAAGGTAAGTGTACCCAACTCTGTGTAAGGATACCAAACCTTACTTGCCAATCAAGACACACATCGATGTACTTGATGACTTTGAACCGTCGGTCATCGATACCCTGACCTCTTTGAGCAAAAAACACGATTTCCTCATCTTTGAAGATCGAAAGTTTGCAGACATCGGTTAGTTCCTCATTTCCTGGCACCAGCAGGGATCTCAGTCACGATTGTGTATCCACAGGTAACACTGTCGAGTTGCAGTACTCAAGCGGGATTTACAAAATCGCGAGCTGGTCACACATTACCAACGCCCATCCTGTTCCCGGTCCATCTGTGGTAACCGGTCTCGCCTCTGTTGGTTTACCTCTGGGAAGAGGTCTCCTCCTGCTCGCAGAAATGAGCACGAAAGGCAGTCTGGCCGTCGGCGAGTACACCAAATCATCGGTACGCATGGCGTTGGACCACCCAGAATTTGTTATCGGCTTTATTGCCCAGAACAGGATGGATGGTCTCGCCACTGAATTGGGTTACGCCGGAAAGGATCTTCTGATCCTGACCCCTGGGGTTGGACTTGGTTCACGAGGGGACGGCAAGGGACAACAATACCGAACCCCGAAGGAGGTCGTCGAAGAGTCGGGATGTGACGTGATCATTGTCGGCAGGGGTATCTACGGGGATGGAAAAAACCTCGACGTTGCCGACGTTCGTGCGAAGGCCGAACGGTATCAGTCTGAGGGTTGGTTGGCATACAGAAACAGACTCGCTTCATAATACAGTGTGTAGAGTAATGAGAGAGATGGCAGTGTCGCGCCGGTGACCTCTTTTTGTGACTAATCCTAGTAAACACCAGCGGGTCCGCCGGTCCCACACTCACTCGTGGTCTGCCACTCACTCCCATCTTTTCTTTCATACCCCATTACGACTTCAATCATGGCCTCCAACGCCGCCGCCGCCATGGACATCGACGAGGCTGCCATCGATGAGGGTTTATACTCTCGGCAACTGTAAGTACCTCGGGTAGATCTCCTGACTTCCAGGCCTAATCGCGAACGAATAGTTATGTCTTGGGCCACGAAGGTTCGCGTAACCTTTTCAGAACCTTATCAAGCTTGACTAGTATGCAGCTATGAAGCGGATGTCTACCTCGAACGTGTTAATCGTCGGTTTGGATGGCCTTGGAATTGAAATCGGTGAGTGAGGGTCACCCACCTTCACCTCCACGGCGACCAATTCATTTCACAGCAAAGAACATCGCCCTCGCGGGTGTAAAATCCTTGACCATCTTTGACCCCGAACCGGTCACGATCAAAGACCTCGGGACACAAGTTCGTCCTAAATTTGGTACGCAACTTGCAGTTCTGACAGATTTCTAGTTCTTCCTTCGCGAATCGGATGTCGGAAAACCACGAGCAGAGGCTACTGTATCACGGCTAGCTGAACTCAACGCCTATGTCCCAGTCCGACTCCTCCCCAGCGCCCCAGGACAGGAAATCTCGTCCGATTTGATCAAGGGCTTCCAGGCGCGTCTCTCTCCAACGCGTGACGGATCACACGGGACTGACGTAAACCCCGCAGGTTGTCGTCCTTTCTGGCATTCCCCTCAGCAAACAACTCGAGATCAATGAGTGGACGCACGCCAACGGTGTTCATTTTATTGCTACGGAGACCCGTGGCTTGTTTGGGTAGGCAACCAACAATTTCACCTTGTTTTTCGTGCGCTAAGTCACCTGAACAGTTCCATATTCAATGACTTCGGCCCAAAATTCACCGTCGTAGATCCCACCGGCGAGGAACCCCTCACCGGAATGATCGTATCTGTAGAGAAGGTACATAATTCACACTTTCAAATTTAAAATACGTGTCTTGACTGATTGCCCCAGGACAAGGACGGTATTGTGACATGTTTGGACGAGACTCGGCACGGGCTTGAGGATGGCGACTTCGTTACTTTCAGGGAAGTGCAGGGGATGGAGGAACTGAACGGTTGCGAACCCCGAAAGGTGTCCGTGAAGGGACCATACACGTTTTCCATCGGAGACACGACCGGTTTGGGAGAATACAACACCGGAGGTATTTTCACTCAAGTAAAGATGCCCAAGATAATCGACTTCGTGAGTTTTCGGACTCGGTTGACATGGGACGCACTACTAACAACCCTACAGAAACCACTCAAAGACTCCCTGGTATCACCAGAATTTTTCATCACCGATTTCGCCAAATTCGATCGCCCCGCCGCCCTCCACGCAGGCTTCCAGGCTCTCTCTCAGTTCCGGGAACAACACGAGAGGCTTCCGCGACCACGAAACGCGGAGGATGCCGTAGAACTCGTCTCGCTTGCCAAGGCCATTGATGCTGATATCGACGAGAAGACTGTCCAAGAGCTGTCTTTCCAGGCGACTGGAGAACTTGCGCCTGTAAACGCCGTGATCGGTGGCTTCGTCGCCCAGGAGGTCCTCAAGGCTATCTCTGGCAAGTTCACCCCTGCCGTTCAGCACCTCTATTTCGACTCTCTCGAATCTCTGCCCGATGAATTGCCCACTGAGGCGGACACCCAACCCCTCAACTCGCGGCATGATGGTCAGATCGCCGTTTTCGGAAAGAAGTTCCAAGACAAGATCGCCAATCACAGGCAGTTCTTGGTCGGTGCTGGTGCAATCGGATGTGAGATGCTGAAGAATTGGAGCATGATTGGTGTTGCGACTGGACCGAATGGTGTTATACACGTTACGGATTTGGATACCATCGAAAAGAGTAACCTCAACCGGCAGTTCCTGTTTAGGGCGAAGGATTTGGGTCATTTCAAATCTGAAGTTGCTGCCGCTGCCGTATCGGATATGAACCCTGAGCTTAAGGGTCACATCTTCACGAAGCAGGAGGCTGTGGGTGCTGCTACCGAAAGTAGGTCTTTGAATTCAGATGGAGTGTCCCGGCACAAACTGAGCCTCTTTCCAGACATCTACAATGATGAATTCTTCGCTGGCATTGACGGTGTCACTAACGCCCTCGATAATGTTGTCGCCAGTGAGCAGAGCTTGATTGTGTCTGATATTGGCTGTCTCACGTGTTTCTAGGGCAATATATGGACAGAAGGTGTATCATCTACGAAAAACCCCTGTTGGAATCAGGGACCCTCGGAACTAAGGGAAACACACAAGTTGTACTACCTTATATCACGGAGTCCTACTCTTCGTCCCAGGATCCTCCCGAGAAACAAGCTCCATCGTGCACAGTCAAGAGTTTCCCGAACGCTATTGCTCACACAATCGAGGTAATTTGTCTCATCGGTGTGTCTGAGTCAAACTGACTGGGAAAACGCAGTGGGCGCGTACGCTGTTTGATACGCTGTTCGTCAAGCCACCGCAACTGGTCAACTCTTTCCTCAGCGAGCCGAACTATCTCGAAAACAGCATCAAGTACTCTGGACAGCAGGCTGAACAAGCTGAGCAGATCCTGGCGTCTCTAGTCACCCAGAAACCATTGACGTTCGACGCGTGCATTGTTTGGGCGAGGTTACTTTTTGAGGACAAATACAACAATGCGATCCAACAGCTCTTGTTCAGCCTGCCGAAGGATGCTACGACCACCACTGGCCAACCGTTCTGGAGCGGTCCTAAGCGTGCTCCTGATCCCCTCACTTTCAACTCTAGCGACGTGAGTAGTGGTGATCTGATCTCCACAATATTGTACTGAATCGCTATCCAGCCCACCCACCTCTCGTTTATTATCGCTGCCGCCAACTTGCGGGCATTCATTTATGGGCTGAAGGGAACCTCCGACGAAAACTATTACAGAAAGATCGCCGATGCTGCTGTGGTTCCAAAATACACCCCCAAGAGCGGTATCAAGATTCAGGTGAACGAGAATGAGGAAGATCCTGAAGCCGGCGCAGGGGGTGGAGATGCCTCGTCCATCATCAATAAGCTTCCTACCCCATCCTCCTTGGCTGGCTACCGATTGAATCCTGTCGAGTTTGAGAAAGACGATGATTCTAACTTCCACATTGACTTTATCACTGCCACCTCAAACCTGCGAGCAATCAACTATAACATCCCCATTGCCGACCGTCATACCACCAAGCAGGTCGCTGGAAAGATTATTCCCGCCATTGCCACCACAACTTCGCTCGTCACCGGTCTCGTTTGCCTGGAGCTGTACAAGATTATCGATGGAAAGAAGAAGGTCGAGTCGTATAAGAATGGATTTGTCAACCTGGCTCTCCCCTTCTTCGGTTTCTCCGAACCCATCGCCGCGCCCAAGAAGAAGTATGTGGATAAGGAATGGACGTTGTGGGATAGGATTGAGTTCAAGGGAGACCCTACTCTCAAGGAGTTCGTGGGCTGGTTCCAGAAGGAGTTGAAGCTGGATATCGTGATGGTTTCTGAGGGTGTCAGCATGCTTTGGAGCTCTTTCGTTGGAAAGAAGAAGGTTCGTAAGCTTCAATGGGGTTCAGCCAATTCACTCACCTTGCCCGATATTCCAGAGTGAGGAGAGGCTCCCTATGAATTTCACACGGCTTATCGAACACGTGAGCAAGAAGCAAGTCCCTGCCCATGTCACATTCTTTATCGTGGAGGTCATGGCGTGCGACGAGGAAGGCGAGGATGTAGAGGTACGTCATTGATCCAGCTGCCCACCTGGCACTGCGCTGACTTTCTGCAAGCTCCCCTTTATTATCATCCGCCGTAAGTAATTTCGGGGCGTATGGTAGAGAAAGAATGTGCCTATTAGAATGTATGAAACACGGAATATACAACATGTCGATTGTGTACCGTTCACTCGCCCTGAGTCCACGTACAATACTGCCATACATCGTAGCACCAGCTATCGATCACGGATCTATTTCCTGTCCCACAACCACTGCCCACCGCAACCTCTGAACCCCTGAACTCACGATGACAGATCTGACGCAAAAACTTCCCGTTGAAATACTGGAAGAGATACTCAGACACGTGCCTACTCCGGATATTTTGAGGTTTAAGCAGGTCAAGGACCTACCGCTCACATGCAGATGTATCAACTGAACATAGATGTTTAACAGATCAACCGCGTCTTCCATCACGTTGTCCTCTCATCTCCTTTGATTCGGCACAAGATAGACCTGTACGCTGCAGGGTTTGAATACAATCCCGCAGCAGAAATTGATCTCGCCGAGAGCCAAAAAGCTCTTCACCAACACCTCTCGAATTTGGACTCAGTGTGCCCGGTCCAAAAGCGGTCCGTGGAAAACCTTCGAGTCGAGTACGACATCAATGGTCTGGGGTTTGCCAGTGGCGTATGTGCTGTTCCGACGGAATCAGTCCGACTGTTTGGTTTGGGATCATCCTCACGAAGGGTATCGTACAAGGAGTGGGAGATACCGTTCCCACCTCCACCTATCAACCCGGGAAAGTATGGCTTCTGCCCTGACGCCGATCTAATTGCCTTTGTCGAGCTGCGGCAACTTGCGTGCGTACACCCACTACCAAAATTGTCGCTGAAAGCTCACCTTGGTGTGACAGTGATACATGGGTTGTCATTCATCTGAGGTCTCTATCGAGTGGTGGGTTTCATCCCATGGCTCGGTGCCCAACGATCTCGCACTCTCGAAAGGGTGGTAGCGCCTACTGCGTCAACTGCATGGCGATGTCAAGCTCCCGGCTTGCGATTCAAGTGACTGCGCAAGATGGAACGTGGATGGTTATTTGGGACTGGAAAAGTGCCCAAGTTTTATTCGTATGTCAGCTCGCCGGTGCATAGCCCAACAAATGAAGCTCAGGATGCATGTAGGTGCTTAAAGATGAACGTTATCACTCCTTGGAGTTTATCGACGATTATCGGCTCTTGGTCAGCCTTAGGGCGTCGAGGGATGGCCTAGCATGTGTCGTCTTGATGGACACGGAGAAGGGTACAGGGGGAACTCCCGCGCAAATGACGTTCCATCTCCCCACCTGTTTCCGTGATTTTGCGGACCCGTATCTTCTCTTAGACCGGGGTACACACAAACCGACCTCCGCAGAGTGCCTAGCCCCCTTCCATCAAGATCATACCCAGCGGATAGCCGCGCTGTTCATTCCATATTCTATTGGCTACCTAGTCTTTTCGGTGGAGGCATTACTGAGATTGGCAGGGGTCCATGAGGGGTGCGAGATTGGGTGGGATGAGTGGAAGAAACATGTGGTCATCCCTTCTGTTTCAGAAGAGGGTCTCCTCGATGCTTGTATCTCTGGGTGCCGGCTATTTTGCATCACTAATAGAGGGGGACTAGACTATCCGGACACTGGGATGGAGGTGTATGACTTCAGCATACAGGGGCGTGCAAAGTACCTGAGCGAGCAAACTAACGCGTACCTGGGCGGGGTGGGGCAGTTGGCGTCCACCGGGGTGGTTGCACAGCTTCCACGGGAACCGTTCGATATGGGTGGCAGCTGTGGCAATGTTGTATTCATCGATGTGAGTGTTCTCCTTTCTCCTGCGCCATGAGATCGAGTGACGTATCGTATTCTGTCGTTCAGACACCTGATGGCTCCAGGGTAGTACTGCACATATGGACATTTTGACAGTCCCACGGATTTGTCTTGTTGACCTCGATGATGAGAATACCAAACAGTGAGACGTATGCATCTATATATATCGAATGTTTCGAAGAGGGTATATGCTAGACCAGACCCCAGGGTGATTCCTGATTGGTAGACACGGGTTGAAGAAAATTTATGTGGACAGATGACTGCTTCCGTGATCCAAAAACGATCCCAGTTGTTCTACAAGCAACCCCTCGGACATGGGAGCCTCTGGATCTTCGGTAAAACCATGATCTCAAATCGTTTCTATTGGGTGCAACGTGCAGACGATACAGACAGACAATGGTCGTTTTAACCGATATCGTCGTGGGTTAGGAAGTACTGAAGCAACGGCCACGATGGGGGAAGATCCTTACATCATATCGAAAACACGCAAGACACATTCCGAATGATCGGGTTCAGAGAGTGATTCCTGGTCAGCAAATCAGTCTACGGCACTCTCCAGCGGAACAAGAGAACAGGCTCACGACTAGGAACGCTACGCTGTCACCCAGCGAGTGTGGCTCCCACGGATCCAGCACCTCATGCCTCTCGAATACGAAGCCGTCGTCAAATACGGCCCGTCTCCAGGCTCCACCGTCGTCCCCACCCGACAGTTGTAGAGCAGCGGTTCCCCTCCGACTAAAGTCAAATATGTGGATTCTATGGCCTGCCTCTGGGCCACCACCAGTCATACTGACCGCTAGCAAACGGGAGCCATGAATGACGATGGACGACCTGATAGAACTGATTGGGATATCCATGACTACAGCATCTCTCCCCCACTCCTCCCAGGATATCTGAACGTCTGCGCGCTTCGAACACAGGAATCCGATCAGACCTTGTGTCCGCATGACCAGTAAAACCCGTGGTTCCCTGGGCGTTCGTGCAAAATCCATAATGAAGATGTCTTGGGTCGGGTCAACAATAAGCGGTCCATCTCTGTTCACCATCCCTCGCGATCTATCATGATCCAGATGGACGCGGAAAACCCGTTCATGGTACTTCTGCGGGAGCTTGAACCGCCGAAGGTTTTCTGGGTGGTCTTGTGGGACGAGCGTATTGAACACGGAAAGCTCGGTAGTGCCGTCGCAGTGCGCTATCATGACCCGAAATTCGTCGAGAAAGGCGATCTGGGGGTCCGAGGTGATCGATACACTCCCATCCGCACTCGAAAAGTCGAACACCTGGGGGGACGAAATGAGAACAGCGGACCCACAACCGATGCCTTCTCACCAAGTCCCCAGTTTTCCAGTCCCATATTATCACCCTCCATACCCTTTCCTCATGTGGCCGGGATCCATCCAAAAAATAAATAACCACCATGAGCCTTGAGCCAGTCATGGCCAAGCCATCAACGAATCCCTCGCCAACTCCCGGTGGAATTTCCCATGCGATAATATTCAAAGGGGGTGCGCGATAAGGGGAACCGTCGAGGAGGTTGAAGAGGTGAATCCGAATGAACCTACGGATGGTCAACAGCCGGATCAGTGAGCAAAGAGGATGGTATCAACTCACCCTTCCTTCAATTCCAGAGCCACAAGGATATCCTCGGGTGGATATGCGGTGTGATACAAGACCTTGAATGGGAACTGGGGGATGCTCCAACGCTCGGTCCGCTTTCTACTTGTGGCCAACGAGATGCGGAGGAAGTCGATCTTATCCGGATGGTGCGAGCGGTTCGCAAGGAGGTTTCTCCCCAGGGTTATTTTGTAATGCCAGTCCGAGAACGGCGGCTCCAGCAGTACCTCACGGAAGCACTTGGCCGCGGTCGTTGCGTCGGACCATCTGCGTACATACTCCTTGCACAACCTCCGTCGTTCTCCCAGGTCCCAACGGTGGTGAGGATTGTCGATCAGACCAGCAGCGAAGAGATCGCGTCGGTACTGAAGTGCTGGCGAACTGCGAGTTAGGTCCTGAAATCGTTGGTTGATCTAGATGATGCAACAGAAGAGTCAGCACAAGCTCGCGTGGAAGCTTCCGCTATCCTCTGTACCACTTCCATCTTGACGATATCCTGGCCAGGCAGGTGTAGAAATATTTGTTCCAGAATCTCGGCCGGAATCTCAGTTAAGTGGGGCATCGATGCAGAGAGGCAAAATCTGCCCGAGTACAGTGACGGTAAGAGAAACGCCGCGATCATCGATATCGCATATTGTACCGGACAGAAATCCGAGCGCATGGACAAGTATTATCAGGAGTGATATTCGACTACTCAACAAATATAGTACCGGGTGCAGCGATTAAATGTACGTGGTGGGGCAGCGAGGGGAAGCCGGAGATTTTGCACGGTGTGAATGACTTATTTCTTGACCACCTTTTGAGCCTTACGCATCGCACGCTTACGGTCTCGTTCGACGATCTGATACCGTCTGTCAGCAAAGTCTGGAGATCCACTTCGCTGGTCAACCTACCTTTTTCTGTTCGGCAGCACTGAGTCGAGAGACCCGTTCCTCTTCCTGGCGGCGCTTCGCGGCGCGCTTTGCGTCCTCGACCTGGGAGGATAATCTTTCAGTAAACGCCACAGCGTCGGAAAGGAAATAGCGGACCTCTTCTTTCTTCTCTTTTGTAGCTTCAGTCTTCAATTCCTTATCCAACTCCTCTCTGACCTTTCTCAGCTTATTCTTGGTGTCCGGTCTGAGCGCGCTCCCGAGTTTTGTGCCCACGATATCGATGAATTGGAAAAGGGAGGTGACGAATTCCTTGGTGTCTCTGACTTGCGAACCGGAGGGGACCGAGAGCTTGACAATGATGTGCTTCTCGCGTTCTTCCGGGCGTAACGGCAGGGTTGGGCGTTCAGCAGGTTGATCGGTGATCGAGAGCGAGATGAAGTATGGGAGGATCTTGGGATCATTGAGCACTTTTGTCAACGAGAAGCTTCCATACTCCTTGAAGACGTTGTCGGTAATGTCGGCCAATTCTGTACGAAGATGAACTCGAGTTCGGAAGTGCGATACAGGATTGCGACGTACCAGACATGACGGACAAAGTGGGAGGAAGAGCTTTGTGTTCGGTCGTTTTGGTGAAGGTCTAGCCAGACGTCAAGTTGATCCTGGACGTAAGACGTAAGCTATAGTATTGATGCTCACCAGATCCCATCTCTCGCGCTTGATGGACTTGAGTTCCTCTTTACGTACGATGGCGAAGACACCTTCCGGGGCGCTGGTCGTAGGGTGAAGTTTGAAGTCCAACGTGAGGATATCGGAAGGGTTATAGTTGAAGTCGTAGAGGCCAAAAAGGAGTTGATAGATGACCTGGAGCGGGTCGTGACGCGGTCGGAGAGTAAATACTGTGTGTAAGGATGCCACGACGCGTCGACCGGTGGAGAAGTTGAAAAAGTCGCTGTAGCCATCTTGTGTAAGACCGCCGTTTGTTGGGTTGGAGAACTGGGCGGCCAGGATGTCAGCGTGTACGTCGTACCTTCAGGTGATCGAGTGCAGGCTTGTAAACTGGTGTGACGACACAACGTTCGTGGTGAGGATCTCACCAGTTGTTGGCAATCTTTCCATTGATCGACTTTCCAACGTACCAACCGAGGGCATATATGATGACTGCGAGGGAAAGCCACACTTCTGTCTTGAATACTAGGATTGCGATGCACACGGGTTAGCCCGGGGATGGGTGAGATTGGATTGAGCGACTCACGGGCCGGCCTAAAGGTGAATATCGTCCACTTGTATTCGAGACCATCGTACTCTGAGTCGGTGTAGGCCGGTGGGGGAGTGAGCAACTTGCTCAAAGTACCGAAGACGTCGAGGAACGTGGCCATGACTTTAGCAGTAAAGTCACGTGAGGGAAGATCACCTCCTTTAAGCTTCTGCATGCGCCCGATCTCGAGACGGTTATGAGGGAGCAGGAATCGGAGAGCACAATATTATTTTCCTCTCTTCCGCCTCGTCATGGTGAGTGCAGGTCGCCCAATCTCATCGCGCGTCTCACACTACTTTTATCCCCCAGCAGGTGGCTCCCCCACAACCGCAGGAGCCGACGACCCCGACCGATTATGGTCAATACGTCGTAGACATCTTGGCGAAGCAGAGCCAGTTGACGGGGAGCATTGACCAGACAGTCCTCAGTCATTGTCTCAGTCTCTCCTCGTCGTTCCTCATGACGGACGTGACCATGAACTCCACCACAGGTCTTGCGTCCTGGAACGCTGGATTTAACAGACTCGTCGACGTTATCGTCGCCTTGCACAGAAAGGGAGAGCTCGAAGTCAGCACACTCAACGCCGCATCCAAGGCTTGTTCCGAGTGCTGGAGCATCGCAGGATCCTGGCGGAACATGGAGGAGGCTCGCCAATGCATAAAGGTTGTTGCTGCAAAGCTACAGGGTTTGTTGGATGAGAATGGGGGGACGTATGGGGGCAAGAGGGTGTACACCCCGTAGATTCGAATTTCCTCGTTAACGACACCATCGCCAATTTTTTTTATCGCTCGACCTCTGCCCAAGCCGAATATTGCGTCATGTGACTGACATCACTGCGGGATTCCGGGAATATTCCCGGCCCATCGTTCTCATCTGGATCCCTAATCTTACGAGAGCGCGGGAGAGAGAGTACATGTCTTCCGGCGACAACGACCCCCCAATCTTGGCCCGTCAGCCTTCGCTTCGTCCACAACAGCCAACGAGGACCTTGCCACCTGAGCCAGTCGATATAAGTGCCGACAAGCCAGAACCAGACCTCGCCTCCTCTCCGATCGTTGCAGATCCCGCACCTTCTAATCAGAAAACAGCAGATGTCCAGGTCGATGGCGCAGGTGTTTCAGACACCAAAGACTCCAATGACCTCAGTATTCTCACCCCCATACGGGCCCACTATCTCAAGAAGACTTTGATCCAGCTCCAATTCAACAGGGAACTTGATATCATTTCTTCGCCTGCCCATGGCACGGTATCACCTTTATCGTACCTGGGACAACCGTTTAAACCTCCTCCAAAGGATGCGCCACACATAAACCTCCCCTTCTTGCGCTACATTTTTCGCCAATTCGTCCTGACTTTTCCTTTCCTGGATGAGGCGCCTAATAATTTCTTCCCGGAAAAACTCCAGCCATTCACTGCTTCCGTCCTGTCAAAGAACCTGTCGCCAACCTCGATTATGGAAGAGGATGCTGACCCAATAGGAGAGGCGTCCAAATCTACGAGGAAGAAGCTCCTGGTCAAGGCAGAGCGATCCCTCTCCATTCTCGTCGGCTCCGGAATCAAGCTCGTTGAGCCGGAGCAAGTCGTGCGTTTGTCCCAAGCGGACTTGAACCGCCTCGAGGCGATCGCCAAGAGCCGGCTTGCTCGTGAACGCAAGTCAAAGGATTCCATCGACGTAAATATTATCTGCGTCAGGACTGTGGTGTCAAAGGGCCGTGTTAGAAGCAGGGCCCACGATGTGTGTATCTTATCTCTTGATTAAAAAATCCCCGAGCCTGAGCCTAAACCCTACAGGAGTTCATCATCCGGACTAGGAGAAGGGGGCGACCCGATGTTTTTGTCGGTCGCAGATACGGGGACTTCAAAACCCTCGCAAATGAGGTTCGTGGGCTAGACAAGACATACATCTCACTCCAAGCGCTTACGTTCACTCAGTTACGCAAAGCATATCCAGATGCGGTGATCCGCCCACCACCAGCCAAGGACCATGGCTATGTTAATGCTGCAGCGGCTCCAAAGTCACCGAGCTCAGCGAATCATTTTGGTCCCGAGGACAGCAACGAATCTCTACCAATGTCACCGGCCGGCGGAAGCACATCACCATCTGCGCGCCTCGGCCGCGAGAAGAACCGGTTGACCCTCAGAGCTTATCTTCGTTCCCTCATCTCCACTTCCGTCACGGCGCACTCGCCGGTCCTTCTGTCCTTTTTGCTCTCGGGTCCAACCACACTTTCGCAGAACGAAATCGAGGATGCAAAGAGACGTGAGGAAGCCGACAGGACGAGAGAAGATGGAAGGAAGAAGTTCGCCAAGGAGATTGCTAGCAGGGTTGATGGTTTGAGAGAGGCTGTCCAGAACGTTAAGGGTGACCTCATGGGCAAAGGTAGGAAAATTCTTTCGCGTCATCATGGATCTCTGGGCTCAGGGTTTCATCCTAGATGGTCTAACGAAAATCTTTGCGACGATCAAGGTCACGCCGGACATAAGGCAACTGCCGGCCAATTATCAGGCTGTGATCGAATGGGCGAGGATGTCGTACGTCCACTCCATTCCCACGATAGCATGAGGCTGCTGACTAACAAAATCATACCCCAGGCTTGCATCGACAATTTTCCACCATTTCGTTGCCTCGGATGACGCCTCAGAAAGTTTCACTTCCATGAAGAGGATCCATGGGTTGATGCCGTACTTCATGATGAAGACCGCCCTCAAGATCAGCAACCCGGTCGGAATGATTCGGTGTCAGTGACGTTGAAATCCCAGGGGGCAAGACTCCTAACCCTTCTTCACAGCAATTTTAGATTTATTCCTCGCCCAACCCTTTGGCGGAAAGAGCCTCCTCCAACGGTAAAGGATGTGTCAACTCTTGCTGAACCCTCCGGAACTCATGTTCCTTTCTCAGAATGTTTACGAGCTCCTTGATGGAAGAAGTCAAAATGCTCGAAGAAGACATCGAAGCCGTGAAGGAGAAAGTTGACGACCCAATGATGTGCGAAAAAGTGCGGTTGTTTATCTACGCTCCCCCGGAGATCCAACAGTTTTACAAGGAAGAATCATGTGAGTTTTACGACCTGTAAAATAAGAGCAGGCTGATGGAAGGCTCGCTAGTGGCGGAGGAAATGCATCTGATCGCGGTCGTACTGAGGAACGCGGAGCACCCAATCCTCTCAAGACCACAGATGTACCGGGTCGCCAAAGCATGGGAGAAGTACCGACAATATATGAAGTATAAGAAGGAGCTTGAAGATTCAGATGATGATGAGGGTCCGGCAGATGAGGAAGCATGGCTGTTTGAGGACCTCCAACTGCTCGGGAAGTTATACTCGAGATTAAGGGATCGAGAACAACTGATCTCCTTGATATTTGAGGTAGGCTGGTTTTTCTCTCCCAGATAACACGGGTTTACAAAAACAACCACGCTAGGGGAACACCGCAGATCTGTTGAAAGACATCATCACGATCTTCTATTCCCCGCTTGCTCAGGTGTATAGGGCGGCGAATATCGCAGATTCTCTCGGTGACTTCCAAGCGTTCATGAACGATATGATCAAGACAGTCGAGCAGGCGGAAGAATGTGCGTTCATTTGCTCATAGTAAGCTCCTATTGGCTGATGATGCCGTCTGCACAGTGAGTCAGGAAGACCCACACAAAACCGTGCAAGCGTTCGTTGATCTAGTGAAACGACACGAACAGATGTTCTACAGCTTCGTCTACAAGGTGCACTCGCGAGGCGGCAGCCTCTTCGATAACTTGATGAAGTGGATCGAACTGTTCCTCACTATCGTCCGAGATGGCATCGGGGATCCAACTAGCGTCGAGTTCCTCCTTCCGCATACCGGTCTGGAACGCGAGGCGATCATGAAAGAGATCGACGATGTTGCGTTGTACCATTACAAACTCAAGCTCGCTCACGAGGATAAGCTTCGAAGACGGTTCGGAAGAACGCAGAAACAGGGCGACGCTGATGCGGAGGATGAGGCTTCTGTTGCGCTCGTCCAGGGAGTCGTCAACGATATCAGCTTCGGGGACTTGATTGATGGGGACGCCGAAGATCTGGCGGCGGAGGAGTCCGCAAGTGACGGTTCGTCGGATTATTCGTCTTCTGATGAATACGATTCAGACGAAGAGTCCGTCGTCGACGACGACGACTCTGAGGAGAGTAGTGAAGGGGGCAAGCCTCCACCTCCACCAAAGTCGCCGCGTCCCCAGCGGTCCGGTGGCGCTCATAATATCGTTCGCGGACCAAACAACGTGGGCCCTGCCCCGGGGATTCGGGCCACTACCATAAAGACCTCTCGCTCGGATGCGGCCACCTCGAGTACCTCGTTGGACCTTGGGACGAAGGAGCGTCTGAGTGTTGCCCAACGCTTGAGGAACTCCAAGTCCATGGAAATGCTCCGTAGGGGTAAATCTATGACTGTTGATCTGCCACCTCCACCTCCAATCCCACAACAACACCAGCCATACCAAGTGTACCGCCCCAAACGGAGCGCCACGGTCACCAGCCCTTCTCAAATAACACCGAAATCATCCTCTGGATCGTTGCGACGTCCCCCACCCACACGAAAACCTCCCGGTCCGCCCAAGGAGACGACCACGGCCGCAGTAGACGGAGGGCCTAGAAACCGGACCAAATACATTTCAAATTCCACTAGCACCACGGATTCACGAAACTCGACAACAACGCCGGGTGAAGGGCCTAGCTGGAGCTCCCGAATGAGTTTGGAGTCAGATAAGAACAAGCCGTTGCCGGACCCGAAGGAGAGGGTAGGGTTAGACCCTGATAACACTCCAAGGATACCTCAGAAGAAGTTAGACGCGACGCCGAAGATTGGTCAGAAGAAACCAAAGCTGAAGAAGGTCATCGATCAGATCAAGCCCCCCGAGTTGACGCACATCCCGGAGCTGCTGCCGATCTTCGTCGAACTGGTTCGTTGTGATGATTGTCTCTCGGCTTCTGCCTTTTTTGCTTACGCCCTTTTTGTGGAACCAGCTCTCGGATAACCTCATCCAGACCGTCAAGAGAGGTTGATTGGTTGTTACTTAGACGTGGGTTAACGAGCTTGCCTGCCTCGGTGTCAATATAACCCCCTCCCCCCTTACAACCCGTGATGCTCCCCGAGCATATATTTTTTTGCCCCACACAGTGCTACAAATGCGATTCTTGTACATGGCTAGAGATATCCTTCTATATCATCTCTCGGAATGTGTTGCTAAGTACTATTCTATAACTTATCTTCTCTAGTATCGGCTCTATATCTTCCAAGGTTCTCTTGAATAAACAAACACGATCCTATTGCTCTTGTGTTTTCGTCACAACTCTACTACATTTTTGTTACACCGAACAGGGGGGGGGGACAGTCCGATAGCATTTTACACTCGTAAGGAGATGATATGTGGACGGAGAGAGGAGTGTAAAAAGAGGGAGAAACCAAACCTACGACGACCTGGCCTGCGGTCATGCGCATCCATGGGGTGGGGGTGATATACTGGTCCCTTTGTGACCACAGATAAAGAGTGTGGTGGCTTCAACGGGGGATCAGAATGCATGCGAAGAAATCGTGAACCTCTTGAAGGTATATCTGTAGGAAAAGGATCAGTTTCCAAAGTTTCCAAAAAGCCATCACAATCCGAGGATGGACGTACCCCAAGAAAGCCAACTCCTTATTGGCCCCAGTGGTATCTCCACCCGCAGGCTCGTCCGGAACCTGATCCAGCTCGTCCGTCGGGAAATACGAGGTATCGGTGATCGACCTCAACCTCGGAATGAACGGAGCCTCTATATTCCTGATCAATGCCCAATCCACTCCATAGAAGAAAGGATGTTTCTTGATATGCTCCACGCTCAAACGACGATCAGGTGAGGTGATCAACCTGTAAGGGTTTAGTTTTATTTTATTTTACGGTTCATCCCGTTTCCACGTCCAGGGGGGGTGAATAAAGGGGAGTGGGATGAATGAAAGAGAGAGCGCGCGCGGGGGCCAACCCCGAGACGCGCGAATAGCTCGGATCACCAAGTCATCCAACCCCCAGAAAAGAACCGAAAATACAAAACTCACCTCCGTATCAGGTCCTCACCCTCTCTACTCAAATGCACATCGTCGGGGATAACGAGATAATGTGGCCAATTGATGATCTTTTGGTACGTCTCGTGGGTAGTCTCCGAACAGAAGGGAGGGTATCCAACGAGGCACTCAAACATGATCGCGCCCAAAGACCACCAATCACACTCGTTCCCGTATCCCTTCTGCAAGAAAATCTCGGGCGCGATATAATCTGGTGTTCCGACCGTAGAATATGCCTACACAAAGGGGGCGGGGGGAAGAATCAGAAAGCGGAATTCCGCCTCGGATGAACGATTAGAGGATAAAGCGGATCACGGGGTTTTTGAAAGGGGGTATATGAAAAGGGAACGCGGCTTACGAGTTTTCTACGGTTGGCTTTCCAAGTCGCGATTTGGTCCTTGCTGGACATGGTCAAATGGATCGCGTTGACCATCACGCTGTTCCTCGCCGACTGCGCGGCCGTCGTCGGAGACGCGACGCCGTTCGCGGAATCCAAGAGACGTTGGTAGTAGCTCGACTCGTGTTGCTTATGGAACCCGGTGGAAAGACCGAAATCGGACAGCTTGATATGCCCGTCCTTGTCGATCAAGATGTTGTCCGGCTTGATGTCTCTGCATCAAGGAGGCGTAGTCAGTGATCATGGTCTGAAAATACCCCACAGATTGCTCACCGATGAATGAAACCAAGGTTATGCACGGCCTCGATCGCAAGAACGCACTCGGCGATATAGAACCTCGTCACGTCCTCCGAGAAGGTATCGTACTTGATCAACATCGTCATCAAGTCTCCTCCAGCCAAGAACTCCATGATGAGGTACAGATACGTGGGATCTTGGAATGAATAGTACAGTTGCACGACCCAAGGAGAGTTGGATTCGGCCAATACATCACGTTCAGCGCGGACGTGTGCGAGCTAGTTTATGATGAAGCATCAGCACATCGTACAAAACGAACGAACGAACGAACCTGGTCTTTCTTCAACATCTCTTCCTTCTTCAGCGTCTTCATCGCGTAGATCCTGCCCGTATCCGCTTTCTGCACGACACGAACCTCACCAAACGCGCCTTTCCCGATAACCTTGACGGTCCTAAAGTCATTCAACCCCATCTTCGTCCTCTTCAACCTCAAGAAGGAACCCTCCTTCTTTCCCAACCCGACCAACTGCCTCTGTTTTCGCTCATCGGACATCATCGTGTCAGCTGCGAGCTTTCGTTCGACCTCCACGCGCCTGATGACATGTAGTTTAGTGACCACACAATGAAATCTCACATTCATACCACCATACCTCTGGTTTCTCTCGATGGCAGCTTCAACGGCAACCTTGTAATAATGCTCCAACTTCAACTGAGCACCCTTTGACCTAGGCAACGCATCCTCGGAGAACCCAGCGGTCGTCCTCTCAAAGTAAACATAATCGGCGGGTTTCCCAGCAGAGGTCGGAGGCTGCGATGACATGGCGGTAGCAAGTAGCGTCACTCGAAAAGCTTTGTCGTGGATGGACTTTATTTGACCTTTGACGTGGTCGCGAGTTCCAGATGATGGATGTGAAATCGGGAGCGCCGCGTTCCCGTGCTTGAGAAAAAGAAGAGTAACGTTGCAACTGGTGAGGCGTGCTTGTGGTCCGAAGACGGGCTGGTGCTTGGAACAACTGTGTTCGGCTAAAACATTCTTGTCAGTACGGTCGCTTCACAGTGGTGGGAACGAAGGGTCTAAAGCCTTGTATATTTTGCATGGACAATACACAGCAGTTGGAATGAATGCAGGTAACGCAGGCGAAGATCGTAGCAGAGAATACACAATAGGCTACACTACACAAGGCCAATGGCTCGGGGGAAGAAGGAGAAACGGTAGGTAAATGATTGTCGATGAATTGGTGAGAACGATAAGGATGCTTGACGAACGAGCGATCAGAAAGGGCCATTCATGGGGGGGAAAAGATAGCGGGTCGGGGGGCGGAGGGAAAACGTCCAACAGATATTCAACATGCCAGATAGGTACGGAAAAAACTTACGCGGGAAGGGTTAAATAAATAACTGTGAGTTAGCGGTTAGGATGGAAAGGTTGTGGCTGGTAATCCCAACTACGGTTGGGAGACAGATTCACAGGAGGGTTGGGATAGTAGGAGGAATCTGTGGAGATGACCGACATTGCACGTTCTCGACCCACGCTCACGCCCATGTTCATATCTCTCATGTTTCCCATGCCAGAAAAGTTATCAAACGCCATAGCGTGGTGGGGCTGGGGATGTTGTAACTCTCTATAACAAAAAAGGGAATGGTATCAGTCATCAAGATAGGACGCGGGGCCGTGAGAGAGACGATATTCACTGTTGATAAATCCCGCTGGTCCGATACGTTGGATTGATTGTCGAACGTTGGGGAACGGTCGAGAGGTGGGCAGAGACCGCCGAACTGATTGATATGACATTGAATACGGGGCACACAGGGGAATGGAGGAAACCCACTTGTAAAACGATGCAGGGTCTATTCTTTCCGGCGTGGGTTCGAGGCCAGGGGTGAAAGGAGATTTTGATTTGTAAGCGGACATAGGGTCGAAACCGATGCGTCTCGCAGGCCGCTGATACAAAGGGCGCTGTGCTTGTGCGGGCATAGGTCTTGGTGCAGGTTGGTGTTGAATACGAGGCGGGGGTGGAGGGGGCATGACCATATTAGGACGTGAATCCGTCATTCGTGGGGGTGGAAGGATGGGCGGGCGATGAGAATCGGACGACAGTGTAGACATTGGGGACGATGGGCGAGAGTGTCCAGGGACGTAGCTCATTACTTCAGCATAGTCAGGACCATCCAGGCTAGGTCCAACAGGTTCGAACATGGGAGGTGGAGTTCTTCGGCCGAGGGTGAAAACGGAGAGAGATCTCGAGAGGGAAGAAGCCCTGTCATCGGATGAGGATGTAGGGCCGCTAGGCATAAGGTTAGACTGGTACGACCTAGCCTCGACCGCCTTATTGTAGGCGGCCGTCTGACTTTTCTTGACGATCCGGAGGGGACGAACCGCGGACTCTTCCTGCTGATGCTGAGGCGGAGATGGGAGTCTTGGGGCCTTTTCCTTTGGATATCGTTGGGCGGTCGTGGGCGGCAAGGTAGGAACAGACGAAGAGGAAGACGCTGAGCCGTCTATGAAAGCACCAGCATTGGACTCAAACTTTGCTTCGTCCCACACCTCCCATAGATCATCTTCGGGCTGAGGTTCAAGCGAAGCCTGGATACCCTGTCTGGTCTTTTGATCGAAGACCTCTTGAGAAACTTCGTAAGAAGGAGGAGGGAGCTCGTCAGTCGGGCTGGTGTCAAGCATGGGTGAGAGGGGGGATGGTGGTGGTTGTGGTCGAATAAAGCGGAGGTGAGGGTGAAGTAACAGTTACAATATAATGGACAGGCCAATGCCGTCGGTCCCACGTGACTCCCCTAAATGGCATTCGTGACGTGATGTCACGTTTGCCGTTTGATCCGTGATTATCGGCGCCAATGTGTGATCAAGTGCCTTGACATTATTCGGCGACAAGTCCCTCTGGTGTGGTTCTCCTTCCGACGGCTGCAATTCGGTAAGCAACGCCTTTCTTTCATTCCACGACGACGACGACGACGACGGTGACGACCACAACATAGGATAGTCAGGACTCTTATCTCCCGCTCCCCAAAGATGCCTCGACTTCCCAGGTCCGTCTCACTGTTCTCTCGCAGGGGCTTTTGCCAAATCCTTCGCCACATCAGCCTCGCTCTCTTCATATCCCTCTCCGGCTTTCTTTTCAACCTCCTCCTCGCTTTCAAGTTCTATTCCCTCTGGAATGTTCTCAAGGGTATCGAGCCAGAGTCCGAGTGGGAGGGATCCCTTGATTCTTGGAGCGGGGAAAGTCTCACTCTCCTTTGGGGTCTTCTCTCCTGTTATTTCGCCGCTGAGGCGGTATCCTCCTTGGTTGGTTTCATTGGGGTCGTCAAAGTACGTATCGTACCATACCGTCTAGGATTGTGGCGTGCCTGACCCGTCGACTCGTGACCCAGAACATCCCTTCCTTCGTCCGGTTTTGCCGCGACTATTCCATCGCCGATCTTTTCTTTGTCATCTTTGCTGCTATCTCTGGAGCGTATGCTGTCTCGACCAACTCGTCCATCCGGACTGGCCTCTGCGAGGAAGTTTCCAGTCAACCGGACTTTATTCGTGATTTGGCAGACATGGGATTCAACTTGGAGAATTGCGAGGTGTGGTTCGAGCGAGCGGTGATTGGCGTAATGACAATAGCCGCGGTTGTCATCATTGTCCGAGTGAGTCGTGCCATTCTCGCCGTGTGTTTGCCAGGTGACTCAGCGTGCGACGCTGTCAATTTCCGCTTCCATTCGTTGCCATCCTCGTGTGATCTAGGTCCATTTCGTGATCACCATCTCCAACTATTATTCCCACCTTTGCCGCTCCCGATCGTCCTCAACGTCGACCACGTATACGGCATTACGTCCCATGGGCTCTGAATCGCTTCATCGTATTTATTTGCTGCCCACGCCAACCGTTTCGCCGTCATCGCGCTCAGCAAGCGGGACGCCCGAGGTCTACGTTTATTCTCCGGTGCCACTCAGCAGCCTGTCGGACGAACAAGCTCGAGAAATGCAGGCGGCCGAGGCGTGGATCTCTCACACAGAACCCTCCTCACGGTCGTCACACCGATCGAGTCACAGACATCACCACTCTGGGAGGATAAACCTCCCTGTACGCTCGGATGAGGGTCTGGTGCCAAAATACGAGAAGTCCCATTAGCTATCGTTCCTCGTCGCAGTTATATTTTACTGGCCGTGTACATACTGTTTTGCCTCGATTGTACTTGCGTTCGGTTAACAACGACCGTTTGAGATCATATGCATCCTTCTTGCCTCATTGCACACGCCGCTTGCAATTGCCCACTAAAACTTTACGCGACGTCCGCAACGTTATCCGCATAAATTCCACGATAACTAGAAAGCGACACCTTTTCCTGTCGAACAGTGTACCGGTAGATTGGCGCTGGACCCTCGGGAAATGGTCTGGACCTCGAACCGCAATCTTACAGCTCCAGTAGACGCTAATCGAAAATCCATAGTCTTAGTGAACACAGTCCATCCTCCATTGTATAAGAAACCTCTTCCGGTCCCTTCTTCCCTCCCCTCTCCCCATTTTAAACAAAATCCATCGCTTCCCCCCTTGCCCAACTCGACTCCCCTTTCATGGATCGAAAACGAGGTTCCCGATCCCACTCTCCTCAACACAAACGGCAAAAGGTCACACACGACACCGCTCGCTCCTCACCGGCACCTCTCACCGCCGACGCGGATGGCAATAACAAGCTCGGAACAGAACTTTGCGCTGGGAATCTCGCGACCGGTTTGTTACGCCAGGAGAACGTGGAGAGGCTGAGGCAAGAGTACGCACGAAGCGAGCCGTACAAGTATGCCAGGATCGAGACGCTCTTCCAGGACGATCTTTTGAAGAAAGTCAAGGACGAGTGTTTGGCCCATCTCAACTTCACCGAGAAGGAGACGGATATTTATAGGGTAAGTTGCATCCATTACGATCCCCCTGCCCGTTTTTGGGGTTTACGTGTTTTGTGTGTGGCCGCATCCCCGCCCGGGCGGCGAGAGCTGGTCCGTTTTCTTTGCTCTTTTGTTATTTCTCACGAGTGGACCCAGCTTCCGCTAATCTCGATTTCCATGGGTCCATTCAGGTTAACCAAACGGGAGATCTCGCCTCCCTCAACTACCTCACAAAGGAACAGGTCGCTCTTCTCCCAAACCTCCTCACACTCCGCAATACCCTGTACTCTGAAAAATTCAGAGACTTCATGCGGGCTGTAACAGGGTGTGGACCGCTCTCTGGCTCGAAACAGGACATGTCCGTGAACACCTACAAGAAGGGTTGTTACCTGCTTAATCACGACGATGTCATTGGCACACGCCGAGTTTCCTACATTCTATATATGCCCCTGCCATATGGTAAACCGTGGAAGCCCGAGTACGGAGGCGCGTTGGAGCTGTACCCAGTCGTCGAGGGCACAACAGAACCTCAGCCGGCGCCCGCCAAATCCATACCACCTAGTTGGAACCAATTCATCTTCTTCCAAGTGCAACCTGGCAGGAGTCACCATTCCGTGGAAGAAGTTGTCGTGGATGAAGGTCCGGACGGATGCCAAAGGTTGAGTATCAGTGGTTGGTTTCATGCCGCCCAACCTGGAGAACCTGGATACACAGAGGAGGACAAGGACGTGAAGATGAAGAGTACCCGCGAACAGCTGGTATGTTGGTCCCCCCCGTCCACAAGCTCGAGCGTTTACGATTGGACACCCTCTCGTTTTTTCTTCTTCTGATAGTATTCGACCACCTCAGCTCTGGAGGAATACCCGGAATCTACAGAAATCCCAGATCCCACAGAGGATCTAACCCAGGAGCATCTGTCTCTTCTTTCCGAGTTCATCAACCCAGTATACCTCCAACCTCGACTGGTTCGAAACCTTTCCCAACGGTTTCAACAAGAAGGCTCTCTTGAGCTACACTCCTTCCTCAATGGCGTCTTGGCCGAAAAGCTCAAGAAGGCGCTTCTTGAAGCAGATTTGCGGGATTTTATTGCCGATCCAGAACGTCAAGGAAGGGTCCCAGCTCATTCCGTAGGGGTCAACGATCGTTGGGAACTCAAGGGACCACCCAGTCGACACAGATACCTCACCCCCAAACCACAACCAGAGTCCACGGTCGAGCACGTCTTCCCTAGGTCGGAGCAGACCTCGCCCGACCAGATCATCCGAAGCCTCTCCGAAGAGTTGTTCAAGAGCAACGCGTTCAGAGCGTGGTTGATGATGATAACGACGTTTCTCCCCGTCAGTCATAGTGTCGAGGCGAGGAGATTCAGGCCGGGACTGGACTATACGTTGGCAACATCGGACAAGGACACACTGCTGGACGTCGTGCTTGGGTTGACCCCGCCTCCCCTCACTCTGGATTCTTCCCTTGCGACCGGAAAGAAAGGAAAAGGCAAGGCAAAACTGAGAAACGTGACTACAGAAGATCAAGACTTTTGGCTCATGCAGTGGGGAGGTTCTGATGTAAGTCCTTCGGCATCCGATTCCCATTTTGCTGCCATTGATACGCATCACATCCAATTTCTGGCAAGGGATGATCATCCCCCTCCTCGTTACTTTCGTTTGATGTTCACGTCTGCTGATCCGTTGCTCCTCACTACAATAGACCTGGCGAGCTCCAGATGAAGAGGGCGACCCAGCGGTCTACCAAACCGGACACGCGCAGAGTCCTTCTTCGTCCTCAAACGAGGGTGACACGAAAGCCAAACGCTTGGATGCGAGATCTGGGCTCAGGGACGAACCTTCCAAGGGAGAGGAGGATGAAGACGACGGTACCGTGCTGTTCTTTTCTCTCCCGGGTTTCAATAAGCTCGTGTTGGCGTTGAG
>Ga0307514_10001782_pt1 | contig 24388 bp, 29 predicted proteins | sample 16_EM_MG_FD_203088 | JGI IMG/M metagenome (GOLD analysis project Ga0307514, IMG submission 203088) | Populus trichocarpa ectomycorrhiza microbial communities from riparian zone in the Pacific Northwest, United States - 16_EM | ecosystem: Host-associated > Plants > Roots > Unclassified | place...
CGGAGAGTGTGCGGAAGTGCTTCTAACAACTAACCCGTGCGACTCGCGGATTCCTTAGGATCCAGGATAGGACCTGGGCAGTGCGCTGCACCTGTGAGCCGAATTTATGGCTGCGTAAGGTTCACGCCTATATGTAGTCTCTCCTCTTATTAAGCCCATATGAAGTCAATCTCAAATCAATTGAACGGCGGTGGAGCCCATGACTACGCATTGGCAGCTCATCATAGCAGTCGGGGCAGAGGCTTCTGGGGTCTCTGCTGAACTATGGACGGATCGGGGCCAGGTGCTGCAGGTTGAGGACTTGGGCTGGCCGGGGGGGGGCAGGAGGGAGAGAGGAAATGATGCACACAGAGGCTGGGGAAACGAATGAAGGGCGTGGTTACAATACCTGAGTCGCTGCCGACGATACGATACATAGGCTACTGGCACAACAGAAGCGTGATCAATAGGCCTGCCCTGCGGGTACTATTAAAACGCCCCCGAGTGCCGTGATTGATGAATGGCCCAGGTACACTCACCCTTTAGTAAAGTAAAGCAATTCCCATGAACTGGGCATTAATGGGCTGGTAGTGGAAGCATCTTAACCTATAGGCATCGCTACACAAAAAGGTAGCGGTTCCGAGACTAGCATGTAGCATGTCCAGTACCTAGAGAAAAATGGCCCTTTATTGTCACCCAAGCTGTCCCAATCCTCGCGAAAGTACCTACCCTCCAAGGACCCCAGAGGCAACGGCTACCCTCCAAGGTCTGAAAAAAAAAAGAAAGCGGAAGCAAAAGTAAAGTTCTTCACTAGCTCTTTGTACAGTAGGTGTGCACGAGATCACGATTCTGCCCAACAGCAAAGATTATTCTTTAAACCAGACTAATTACTCAACCTTTGATCGGATATTCCCAAGAAGGGGTCAATGCAGTCCATCAACCCCATCAGCCATGATGATAGAACAGGCGCTATCGCGCCCACCAAATACTCCCGCAGGAAATTAGAGTGCCGAATGCTGTATCTTTCAGGTCGAGATCGATCTATATTGTAGGTAGTCTGGCTTCTATATTGAACAACTTCTGTAGAGTAGTACAAAATTGAATTGAATTAACCAGACGAAGTAGTAGTTTGCTAGTGCCAACCAGACTAGGTTTGCTATACCAATTACCCAAGGTCCTATGACAGAGTAATTACTCAGTAATTAATAAGCACCCGTAGCAGAAGCAACCACCGTATCTGCTGTAGCCGTTTGTCTTATTCCTGAAACAAAGACACAATCTCCTTAGAGGCAAACCCTGCACACATCAAGCCTGAGCAGCATCAGAAATAAGACCATGAAGGACTGAATATAAATAACTACCACCTGTTCTTAAGAATGGCTTAGGTCTTAAGACCTTAAGGTGTACATAAATCCAAGCCAAGGTAATTATAGAGTAGCTTATAATTACTTCCAACAGTACAATTTTGAGAGTTGGGCTTGTGGCGCCCAGGGGTAAAACTAACAACGGAAAATAGAACATGTCATGATGTTTAGGTCTAAGTTAGGTACTTAGGTAGGTAGTCGGTCCGAGACCGTGTCAAGGCAGACTAGTGTCAAGGGGGCCTAGCCCCTAGCCCGAGTTCTAATGCAACCACCACTACTTACTTGCTTACCGATTGAAGCTACCTAGTCTTGTTAATGGCTGAACGCGCCAAGTCTTTATAGGGGGCATGCCCTGAGCCCACAATTGACCAACCTTCAGTGACTATACGGAACTTGTAAAAATTGATGTTATCACATACATCCCGCGCAACAACCCCACGTTAACGATCCTTTTTTTCCCTTTAATTCATCTTGTACCTTAAAAATCCTCTCTTCATACAATAAGAAGATATGGGGGGCAAGAATGACAACAAAGCTAGCTACTTCGACAAGCTGAAGGGTCTCTTGGAGGAGTACAGAAGCATTTTCATAGTCAGCGTTGACAATGTTTGTGAACCCCCGATATATAGGGTAGCTCTGATGCTGATGGGTCTCTCGGAAAACAGGTCTCTTCTCAGCAGATGCATGAGATCCGTCAGTCCTTGAGAGGAACCGGTGTTGTTCTCATGGGAAAGAACACCATGGTCAGGCGTGCTATTCGTGGATTCATTGGCGAGTTCCCCGAATATGAGCGTCTGTTGCCCTTCGTCAGGGGCAACGTTGGTTTTGTCTTCACCAACGGTGACCTAAAGGAGGTCCGTGACAAGATCCTTTCCAACAAGGTCGCCGCCCCTGCTCGTGCCGGTGCCGTCGCTCCATGTGATGTCTATGTCCCAGCTGGAAACACTGGTATGGAACCTGGAAAGACCTCTTTCTTCCAGGCTCTCGGTGTTCCAACCAAGATTGCTCGTGGTACCATCGAAATTACTACCGACTTGAAGCTTGTCGATGCTGGCAACAAGGTCGGAGCTTCCGAGGCCACTCTTCTTAACATGTTGAACATCTCTCCCTTTACCTATGGTATGGGTATTTCTCAGGTCTACGACCAGGGTCAGGTCTTCCCTCCAAACATCCTTGACATTGGCGACAAGCAACTCCTTGATGCTCTTGCTGGCGCTATCAACATCATTGCTACCATCTCTCTGGCCCTCCGCTATCCAACTCTCCCATCCGTCATTCACTCCTTGGTCAACAGCTACAAGAACGCCATCTCGGTTGCTCTATGCACCGAGTACTCCTTTCCCGAGATCGAGGAGCTCAAGGACAGAATTGCCAACCCAGAGGCCTATGCTGCCGCAGCCCCTGTTGCTGCTGCTGCTAGCGATGCCCCTACGAAGGCTGAGGAGAAGAAGGAAGAGTCTGAGAAGGAAGAGTCTGAGGAAGAGGGTATATACCATTTCTGCTTTGGGAGAATCAATGTGCTAACTTTTTTTACAGGTGGATTCGGTGGTTTGTTCGATTAAATGTTTTGATACCCGAGAGGTGTCGAAAATTTGTTTTCTTTTATACATATCTTCGGGATAGGGAATCTGGAGTTAAAGAATTTGAAATATAATTGTAGCTCCAACAGCTTCACCTGCAGCTTTCCTCGTTGACTAACACTGCTGCACGCTAGCCGATGTTGTGGAGAGGTTAGTTACTCTTGATTTGCTTCATTTTCACAGTTTTCCCTGGCGCATGATGATCATTTTTTAACCCCGAGTCATCTCTATGACGATTCAAAAACGCAACATACTCTAATTTTTTCCTGACGCTTCTTCCAATTCTCCGTGACGTTTAGCACTTCAAATGAAATGCATTCAGCTGACATCACCAGCAGGTAATAATTAACGCCTTGGATGTAGTTACATGACTACCCTGAATATGTGTAAATTCTTCGCATTCCTGTGCCATATTGCTAGCCCAGATATTGTGATGGTTACCTCGTGCATGGTCTGTGCTGTGCGTTCTCGTTCTGGCCCTTCCCAAGCCGAAGATAAAGATAAATCTCCACCCTATATCCGTAAGTAGAGCATATTGGTGAGTCCTTTGTCGCCTTCCCTCCCACGGCACTGGCAAATGTTTCTCCCCTGCAAGGCGACCGCGAAATTATGTTGGTGCTGCGTTCGGGATATGTGAACGTTAATACAGTTTACAAGAGGTGGCTGCTTATTCAAGCTGATTGACAACATAACCCAATGGGAAGTGAGACAAGCACTGGTATCAATTTTCTACATTTTGTTCAACGTGCCAAAAGGCACCCTGAGATGTTCCTTCCACCAGCTTCTGCCCGTGTCCTTGTCCTTGTCCTTCCAGTCTACTGGAGTCTCCTATTACTTTAATCCTCTCGTACCTGCACCCTCTCCTTCGTATTCACCTGATACCCCACGCCCCATAAACTGCTTGCCTGCGTAGGCTCTGTATTATTGTCCATAGACAGCTTGCTCACATCAAACACGGTACCTGGTGCCTACTGTGCCCAGAGTCGGACACAAACTAGTTTCAGTCTGCACTCCTGACCAACCGTCTGCCGTCAACCAGCCCTAAGACGAGGCCAGTAAGAACGCGCGGAGGCAACCGTTTCTTTCTTGCAATCACCTTACCTGAAGATTAGGAGTAATTCCGCTGAAATCGAAATTAGCGAGCCCAATCAGAGCTGCTCGTAGTTTTTGGCTGGTCGCCTGACAGGAGGCGGTCTTGTTTATTTATTTCCTGTCCATTCATCATCCATCTAGGCTGCGTTCATCGTCTGCAGGGGCCAGCTGCATCCCCAATAAGGAGGACGCAACCAGGACTACGGCAATAAAGGGTAGTCTATAGCCCCATCCCGCCACTCACGACTGCAACAACATAATAGACAGGAAACTCCCGACATGATTTCGCCGACACCGACTTCATCTACCAGGCGAGTGCTGGCGCGACCAAGGCCATCGATTACCACCAACACTCAACCCCCTACGTCACCTATTCCACCTGCTTTAACATCGCCCATGCTCTCCCCAGCGTCCATGTTGGCACGAAAAGCGTCCTTTCAACAGTTGACACAGAACTCGCTGGCATCTGTGCCAGATGGTAGTGCTGACTATGCTTTGTCGAGTCCTAGGAGTAGGTTGGATTATGGTGCTAAAAAGTCAATCAATGGAGGCGATATCGAGGTGGGGGATGTAGTAGACACCCCTGGAGGAATGCATGGGGTCGTGAAGTTTATTGGAAGTGTTAGGGGAAAAAACGGTGTGTTCTGTGGTGTGGAACTGGAGGGCAGCCTCTCAGGCAAAGGGAAGAATGATGGTGTAGTCGATGGGTGAGTACTAGAATATCACAGATGTAAATAACCTTACTGACGCATCCCACCTACTTTTAGTGTCCGATATTTCACCACTTCATCTCCAATGTCTGGAATATTTGTTCCCCTTTCAAGGGCGACAAAACGACTTTCTGCGTCATCTTCCAACGCGCCCCCCACTCCGCCGTTGTCAAGCTACTCCGCTCTTACGGCTAATTCAACCCGGCGCTCCGACTCTCCAGGCCCACGCACCCTCGGGGGTAGCTTAGGAAGACCAGCCGGGGGAAGACCCAGTTTAAGTAGATCAGAGTCGCCAATACGAAGGCCGGCTGGTGGCCGCCCCAGCCTGTTGCCACCTACTACACCTCGACATGTTTCAGCTGCTGCCGGTCCCGGTCCGCCCCGACTACTGGCTCCTAGCCCCACACCAGCGAAAGGGTTTGGGGAAAGGGGAAGATCTGGAAGTACTTCTATAAATCAAGTGCCAGAGACCAGACCCGGAACATCTGGTGGCGCCCCTCGGATCACACCAGTTCCAAAACAAATGGGAGCTCAGTTAGGTGTCAAGAAAGGAACGAGTTCATTTGGCATGCGTAGTGCGAGTGCAATGGATAGACGACCAGCTGGTGACGGCATAACTTCACCCACTGATATGGATGTGCCGGAGATACCTATGGCACTCCGCCGACATGAAGATAGCGGAGCAACGGTAGTATTAGTTGCTGAACTGGAGAAGAAATTGGCCGACAGAGAAAGGCAATTAGACGAGCAAACTGCTTCGATGAGCGAGATGGAATCCACACTGATAGAGTTACAGTCTCTAATTGAGAGCGCACAGCATACAGCCAATTCTCCGCAGATGATGGGGGTGCAGAGGAACATGCGGGATATAGAAGATGCGGATGCGCCTCAACTGCGTGCACTTTTGCGAGAAAAGAATGAAAAGATTGCGCAGCTGAATCAAGAATTTGACTCACATCGAGCAGATTTCAGATCTACGATCGATACGTTGGAACTGGCTAGCTCTGAAACAGTCAGGGTATACGAGCAGCGCGTCGAAGACCTTTTACAACAAAACCGAGAACTAATGGAGAGGGGAGAGGACGTGGACAGCGTGGCAAGGCAGCTGAAGCAGCTCGAGGAGTTGGTAGCAGAACTAGAGGAAGGTCTTGAGGATGCTAGAAGAGGTGAGGCTGAGGCCAGGGGTGAGGTTGAGTTCCTTAGGGGTGAGGTGGAAAGATCTAGGGAGGAGCTGCGGCGAGAGAAGGAGAAGAGCGCAGTTGCCGTGGCCAATGCTGCGGTTGGGGGCATGATGCGGGGCAATAATGCCGAATTAGAGAAGAAAGATGAGGAAATTAGGGGACTCAAGGCGATCATACATTCATGGAGCAGGGATACTGTCTCAGATGACGAGCATGAACCAGTCAAGGCTAAAACGACTAATGGACACTCACCATTGACCAATGGACATGGTGATAGTGAACTAGAAAGGCGGAATTATGATTTAGAGGACCTTGCTAAGGAGCGAGAGACACGCGAGAAGCTTGAGCAGCGTATAAAGGAGCTAGAGGCGCAGGTTAAGGCTAAAGAAGAACGAGAGTCACAGCTCGAACGGGAGATAGAGTTATTGGAGAGAGATCGACGGAACAGCGTTATTTCCGAGCCAGCTAAGACGAACTCGATGTATAGTGTTGCGTCAGAGAAAGCATTCCAGGAGTTGACGAAGCCATTGAATAAGGTCACAATCGACACAAACGTTGGTGGATCTTCTATGAAAAATAATACTAGAGAGTCAAAGGGGTCAGTCGCAAGCTGGAGGAGTGCACATGAGGAGTCAAAACCTGCTACAGCAAAACCGTCCAGCGTTGATGGAGATCCCAACCTCTGGTGCGAAATGTGTGAGGCTGCGGGCCATGACATCTTAACCTGCACTAGCATGTTTGGCTCCAGTGGAGGCAGGCCGGCGATTGAAGGAGCAGAGGCGAAGCCTGATACTACAGTTTCTACCCCGATTGACACCGAGGGTGATGTTGCTCTGTTGTCAGCCCAGTCATCAAGCCCGATTGATGCACCTGAGGAGCTGCCAATGTCCCCAGCGAGTGCGAAGAAAAAGTCGGTGCACCTCCCACTGCCACCGCCCATGATTGACAGTGGTTCCGGGCCAGTAGCAGGGAAGGAGAGCGGGATTGTTGACGACAGCAAGTGGTGTGCGCTATGTGAAAGAGATGGTCATGACAGTGTTGACTGTCCAATTGAAGATGCCCTTCGATGATGCAAATGAGGTGTGAAATCCTTCTCCTTTTTGCTCCAGATTGCACGCGGTAATTGCATGTTTTTCGGGCTTTCGTCTTTGCTTACAGTTTGCTTTAATTTATGAGTTCTCCTGTTACCTTTCACTCTTTTTTTCCTGTGCATTGAATATTTGTAATAAATATATGCAGTTTTGGTGTTGTGTATAAAGCCAATGGATAGAAGAGCACAGAAGAGGAGGAGCCGGGGGTGTGCAAGGGAAGTGGGGATCGGGGAGCAAGCACTGGTGAGCCGTGCACATTCGGCCACAGATTGGTGTTTCTTTTTGGTTATAACTTTAGTTTCCTAATATTCTTTTACTGAGAGGTGGGATGGGAAGCCAGAGGAGGAATGTGGCAAATACGGGGTGGATATTGGTTTGGAAGCGGAGGATAATGTAGAACGAGATCAAATGAGGCTCTGAGAAATGTATAGACGTCGTGTAAATTATCATTAACCATCAGAATAAAAAGGGCTGTGATTCTTTAATGTTTTTAGTGGATGTGGTAATATATGCCTATATACCTCCACCGTATCCATTGATCCTTCAAACTGGCAACAACGTGGTAGTAAAGGCCCTAGGTAGACAGCAGATCCGTGTTAGCAAAATGCATTCGTCCGAGTATTTGGCAGGCGCATGTATGTGTGCTATAATTGCATAAACTTCTTCAGTTCCCATTTAAAATCATAACCACGCCCGTCTGGTAGCCCATCTTTGCTTTTGAGGGGGAGACGGGGGGCAGTAATACGGCTCTTCCTAATACTGATTCGGGTAGAAAGACTCATCATTTGAAGGTACAGGGCGTGCTTGGAGGCAGGGGTAGGGGCAAGATAAAGAGGAGAATGGCTTACTTGTTTCTTGTGGTGGTGGTGATGTTGAAGATGGGTTAAAAAAAGTGTCTACCGGTACTAGCATCAAAAGCCTGAAATCTTGGCATAGACTAAGAGTTCAAAGTTTCCGAAAAATTCACGACGACGCAAAGATGTCAGCGATGATTACAGCAACGGCGTGGGTGCCGCGTGGATTTGCAGCACAGTTTCCGACGAGGAAGGAGTTTGATGAAGAGGAGTTTGAGCGGATAGCAGGGCTGACGAGGGGGCAGTTGGATGATGCTAGAGCGGAGTTGGTAGCAGGACAGGGGGGGGAGGAAGAGGAGGAAGAGGAAGGGGAAGAGGGAAAGGAGGGAAAGGGGGGAAAGGAAGTGGGAATGGAGATGGAGATGGAAGAGGATGAGGATGAGGATGGTGGGGTGAAGGTGACGGAGGAGGGAGCGAAGAAGGAGTGAGTTTGCTGTGTTTTCTTGTGCTGACTGTGGTCTTGAGAGGCAACTGGATTGGGGTGTGTAGAGGGGGTAACGGGTATTTCAGGAATTGGTGCTTGTGGGACTTTGCTGACGGGGATTTCTTGTGAAGAGTTGACGATGATGATCTACGGGAGTATGATCTGGATAATTACGGTAATGACGATGAGGGAGATACGGCCGCGTCAGATGAAGGGGAACCAATGGGCATGTTCAACTCGATAAGGTCCCTGGCGTACTATCAGAATGGCGAGGACGACCCATATATTACCCTGAAGGAGGTTTGCTCACTCACACACTTTTTCACGGGCAGCTGAGCTCACTGAAATCTTTTGAACAGGACGACGATGGAGAGGAGAAAGAGGAGCTCCAGGTCCTAGGCACAGACAACCTCCTCCTAGTAGCCAAAACTGAAGATGAAGTCGCCCAACTAGAAGTTTACGTCTACGAAGACGAAGCCGATAACCTCTACGTCCACCACGACATCATGCTCCCCGCCATCCCCCTCTGTGTCGAATGGCTCGATGTCCCCGTCCACCAAGCCGGCCCTAACAAACCGACCCCTCCACCACTAGACAAGGACTCACGGGGAAACTTCTGTGCAATCGGTACCATGGACCCAGATATTGAGATCTGGGATCTTGATGTCGTGGATTGCATGTTCCCCAATGCTATTCTCGGAGCCGGTGGAGCAGGCACCAGCACAGACACACCCAAGAAGAAAAAGAAGGACAAGAAGAAGAGCAAAAAGGCCAACAATACACACCATGTCAGTTCCGTTCTTGCCCTTGCTGCGAACAGGGCACATAGGAACCTCCTCGCCTCTGCCTCCGCAGATAAGACTGTCAAACTGTGGGATCTCAGCACCACCGCCTGTGTGAAATCTTACTCCCACCACACAGACAAAGTTTGTGCTCTCGCTTGGCACCCTAGAGAGACTACCGTCTTATTATCTGGAAGCTATGACCGCACAGTCGTAGCAGCTGATATGCGTGCTCCAGAGGCTAAAGCTCCAAGATGGGGTGTAGAAAGCGATGTCGAAGGAATTCTATGGGATCCTCATGACCCTAACTACTTCTACGTCTCTACCGAGTCGGGGATGGTTCATTCCCACGATGCAAGAAATATCCCTTCTACTCCCGCAACAACTAAACCAGTGTGGACCCTCCAGGCCCATGATAAAGCCTGCTCCGCAATGGATATAAATCCCGTGATCCCGGGGTTCATCGCCACAGGTGGATTTGATAAACAAGTTAAGCTCTGGAATATTGCTCCTGGTGGAGGCGGGCCAAGTTTAGTCATTAGTAGGAACTTGGATCTAGGGAAGGTGTTTAGTGTGGGTTTTGGGCCGGATAAAGAGGTGGGGTTTAGATTGGCGGTGGCAGGGAGTAAGGGTGTTGTACAAGTATGGGATACGAGCACGAATGCGGCTGTGAGGAGGGTTTTTGCGGGGAGGATCCCGGAGGTGCCGGAAGGAAGAGAGGAGAGAATGGTTAGGCTGCAGGATGGTGATGATGAAGAGAGCGATGGCGATGAAGGAGAGGAAGGAGCTAATGAAAGGGATGGGTGGGAGAGCATGGATGAGTAGGGGGACTTTTAAAGGGGGGGGTATTGCATGATTTACGACTCTGAAAATCTCTGCCGTGTGCACTTGGCCTTTTTTTTTTTTTTCTGGTTGGGGGTCTGCTTTTTTTTTCCTTTTTTTTTTTTTCGGCAAGGCTCGATTACGGATATAAAAAAGTTTCTCTATCCCCCCCTTTTCTACTGGATTGCCTTTCATGCCACATTGATTTATAGTTTAAAGCAATTGATGATTATGCAGTCCAGAGTAAACTCGTTACACCCTCTTACTGTGAGATAACATTATAAGAATGTTTTCAGAGGACAATGGGAGTTTACGGAGGCTGGTAAGTATCAGGTGGTACATCTATTTGTTTATTGAACGGGGGGATTATTCTGGGTTTGTGGTGGATAAAAGGTTTGATAGCAGATTGGTGGAGACGATATATGTATAAACAGCAATCATAAGGTCTATCTACTGCCACCCAGATCTTTCCCTATCTCCCATTGGTGGGAATGTTGCACGAATTCCTACTTAGACCTCCACTACCTACCTATCCCTTTCTCGCACTGCACTTCTTTGCCTCCCACAATAAAAAGACTTCCTTCCTACACAACCCATTTGATACATCCCCAGTTCTGGGGCGTATCTGAATTTTAGTAATTTTTTTCCGGGGTTGTCCAGGGCAAGGGAAAATAATTATTCATGCAGGGGTTGGCCGAGTGGCCGTGTCTCTATGGACAAACAGTTAAGCGAACTTATACAGTAGTCAGAGTCAGACTACCCAGGGAACTTCAAAGTTGAATTGAATGCCTCCCCCCCCCCCCCCCCTACTTACTCATGTGTAGTGAGTGCAAACTAGACTCCTCATGTACAGTCCCTACCTTGTCTCAAAATGCGCGTGAGGATCGGGGCACAATGGTGAAGTTGAGGGTAATCGTTGAGTACGGGACCGAATTTTTGATCTTGCCCTCCTGCTTGCTGTTCTATTAGATTGACAGTCCCCTTGAATTTCGACTTCGAATCTTTTTAGCGTATCGGTACCATCCAGAAAAATCCCGACATCGGCATCGACAAGACTCTTTCTTGCCAAAGTCTCCCAGTCCAAACTACCGTATCCGTACCTATGCATGGTCCTAATCCAAACCCTTAACACTGACTGTATCATCACATCACACTGCATATCAGATCTCTTGACATCTTGGCATATCTAACCGTCTGGTAAGTAAGTAAGACAAATTGATGTTTTGGGGGCGTCGTGCACAGGGTCATACCTACGGTACCTACCCAAATCTCTGTTCTCGTCCCATAGTTTGGATTAATCTCCTCAATCTCAAAAATAAAAATCCTACACCACAACTGAGACAAAATCACCCGACAAACACCATCGATGGTTCTTTTTTTTTCTTTTTTTTTCTCTTTCCCCCCCCTCAACCCCTTGGGGGGGTGGGCTACGATCCCCGATCAACATTCCCGCAAACTTTCAAGTCACCGATTATTTTTTTCGCGGGAATGTTGAAATTAACTGATTAAGGAGGGCAGGGACTGGCCCATGGGGAGGAGAGAGGCCACCCGGGCTTGCTCAGGAGCTGCAGTCCATCGCCATAGTCTCAATGCGATTAATGATTAGTTAAAAATAAAAATAAAAGTCACTGATTATTCGCAGGTACGCAGAACATGGAAGTACATACCTACCTAGAGTACCTACTTACCTACGATCCTGGCCTTGTAGTGGATGCGATTCCCAGCCCAGATCATGATGTGTCTCTTCGCCATGGAGTATGCTACCAATTGCAACTCAATCCCCCCTCATATAAGTAGGTATATAGCCATACATACAGTATGTACCTGCCAATGGGTGGGTACATTCTTCATCACCATATGTACGGAGTAACTGGTACAAAGCTCATTAGACACCTAAGTACCTACCTACCTACTAAAACCATTCTTCCCGCTCCAGTCACGGACCGTCCCCCTCCCAAAATTTCAGGCGGGTGTTTCGAGAAGTCTTAACTGCTAAGCCTTAACTGGGCCGTTCAGACGAGAGGACAGGCTATGGGGCCCCCGTTATGAAACGAATCCGAATGTCTATTACACGTAAGCACTCGCATAGCAGGGTGTACTGAGTACTGACTGGTACGGTACTTGGCCTTCGACAGCATGCAATATGTATGTACGGTACTATACTCTACATGTACACTACGATCCACTAATGACATGCAAACTGTCTGCCTAGGGGAGTTCCAATAACATCACGACGGCTACAGTTTACCTACCACTACACCATTACCCCACCACAATCTTGGGCTTTGCCTAAATATCGTACATACATATGGTACACATAAACCCACATACATCCCATCCCACTGAAACCCATCACGTCTCACCACCCGCACCCCAGTCTGCCGATCCCCACGAGGATCCTGCGCATCCAATAAAAAAGGGGATTTCTGGATGCGTAGCTCAACAACACTGCAAACACATCATAAAAATATACTTCGTGTTTCATTTAATTTTTCAATATCCCCCAATTCAAGTAACCTTAACCTCTGTGCCATATACCAGTACCCACCCACCAGCCAGAAACTATCCCACTTTCGAAACCGCATTCCCTTCTTTCTGCCCCCACTCCCCGGGTCAAAGAAACTCGTATATAGTATCCACCAATCGAAAGATAGAAAGATAGAAAGAAAAAAATCCTAATCCTAATCGTAAGTATCTAAATATGTCCACCAGCCATAATCCGACTCGAAAGAAAAATCCAGGGATGATGCCATGAGTATATAGTTACAAGCAGTCAATAAATCTGAAAACGAGACAGGGATGAGATATCTCCACCCAGTAAAGAAGAAATCCAACACGACTTCCCACAGAGTAGAAATAGAAGGTAAAGTGGACAGAATACAAGGGCGTCAAAACGCTCCTGAGTTTTACAAAATGAAAATGAAAACGAAGAAAGAGAGGCACCCGTCCTCACATGTTCCGCACCGTTCCAGCCCTTCCATGGAGGCCCATAGTATGAATTATAGTAAAAAGGTCCACCTTGTCCTCGCACAATTCCAAGCCAGGTTCCATCCTGCCCTGCAAAACACAATCCCTCATGATAAACCTCCCAAATTATATCCATCCAGGATTCAATGTGGGAAGTTCATCATTGAAGACGCCTCCGAAAGGACCAATCTCTCTGAGGTAATCTTCGGCGTTGAACTTCTGCAGACCATTCGAGTACATATACTCCTCTTCAGCATCGCCAACGCCCTTGAGCCCATACTCCTCGGCTATCTCTGATACTTTCGCTAGCTCAACGCCAAAGGGGTTGCTTGCCATCATGCCGCGGTGCGCTGCTCTGGGTGGTGGCCCCTGACTCCTCCGTTGTTGCTTGGAAGATGTGCTGCTAGAGGACGCTGATCTTTGCGGCGTAAAGCTCGAACGGGTGCTCAAAGATCGGGCTGGTGACATTGGTGGAAGAACTGGTGCTGGAGAGAAGTAGGCTGACAAGTGATTTGGCCTAACAGCCGTGGGTGAAGTTGGCGGGCTGGGAGATTCAACATCGCTGGTCGGGGGAGAGTGGGCAGGAGAGGCGGCTAATGGAAAGAACCTCCCATTTGTCGACGGGGTCATCGAGGACAATGGTGAGTTGAGAAGAGTTGGAGCTGTGTAAGATATCATATTTGTGGTCGATATCAGCTCAACTGGTGCCGAGATTTGAAGTTTTGATACTGAAGATTTACGCTTCACCATTTCGCCTTCCTTCTTGCCTCGCTTGGAGAGTGTCTTCGTGAGAACCATTGTCACTGTTGCTGTAGACCGATTCTCCCAAAGTCCTGGAAACCAGATTAAATGGTGCTTTAAGAATGGAAGAGCTTATATTTGTCCTGGCAGTAGCACAACCAAGACCTCTGGTGTATGACGAAGGGGACTGGCAAATATCTGCAAGTGATGAGAATCGCTGCGCTGTGGGGAAGCTTCGGTAATGCAAGTGAAAGTGCGGGGTGACAAGCCTGGGGAGGGGGGACAAACTCCGGCAAAACAGATATTTATCCAGGTAAGGCTACAGGCAAGAGGGAGGGATTTAATATAATGATTGTATAGCTGTCTGAATACTCCGCAAGGGCGAAAACGACCGTGAGCTTGCTTGAGAAACTTTGTGGGGAAAGGTAGGCTTGTAAAGGAGTGATGCCTTGCTCTGGACGCACACTGCACAGCAGATGGTATGTACGAAGCGAAAAGTGGCCCAAGTTGTAGGAACTGTAGGGACAAACCCAACGGGAGGAAAAGACGGAGAACTGAGAAAGAGCGTGTGACTGGGGCAGATGCAGAGATAAAAGACGAAGACCACTTGAGCAGGTAGGGGTGAAGCCCAAAGGAAGACTAAAAAAACACATCACGAGCAAACAGAACCCAACAGGCAGCTAGGATAAAGTTCTTGCGCAAAAACATGTTGGACCCTGGTCATCGGGGGGCGTTGTCCAGGCCTGGACATTGTATCAACCAATGATAATTCACTCCACAGCGGAACAAATGAGAATGAATCCCAAAAGTCCGAAACGTGCCAGGGGGCACACCCGTGGGAGCATTCACCAGTTCGTCTGTTGACTGTAATTGGGTTAAGAGTCTGGCCACTGCTCCCAGCGCGCGTTAAGAGGGAGTAAGTAAACCCTTGCATGAGTCATGATCATAACTGGCACTCTCATCCCTTCACTGTGAGAGGTGTCGGTTTTTCGTTCGCTGGAGCCAGCCGTTTTCACCAGGTGGAGTCCACATTTGGACATCTGTGTACGCTATAGTGTAAGTATAAGCGTAGGATCTTCTTGCTTTCAACTGGATCAAGTTCTGTACCTGCGTTTACCTTACTTTTTCTGCCATGTACCTCGGCCATTGGATCAGGTATATAATAGGTACTCCAAGACAAGTTGAATACGTCAATGTAACAACACACCTTATATCACTGCACGTACTTCTGAGTGGGACGGCAAGGAATAGAGTACTGCACTTCTGTAGATTTGATATAAACCAAGTGTATGTAAAGTAGCATTGCCAGGCAAACGGGCAGTGGGTACAGTAAGGGAATTGGTTATCCTTTTGTGTTTAAGGAAGGGTATGTGCATGGGAATGAGGTATTCAGCTGCGTATGAGGTAGGTATGTGTGCTATAGAAGGTGTGGAATGTTGCTACATACATGTACTCTACATATGTATATTTGAGTGTGGGTATCTTTTTCTCGAGATTGCAAAGCGCAGTGCCACTGGCAGGCCTGGTTGGCTGAATAAATAAATAAAATATAATAGGTAGGTACCTAGGAGGTTCATGATGATCCCAGTGCGGCTTTGTGTTAGTTTTTTTATAGCATCTTTCCAAAACGTGCAGATCATTGGCTTTCCTTTCCATACTCACATCTCCATATGCCGCCACCAGTCCAAAAGCTCTCAGGGCCTGGGCCATCAAGACAAATCCATATACATGTTCATATATCCCAGTACTTACCCCACCTGTCAAACTTGAAGATTACCTACTGGGGGCTGACAGCCGTGCACTTGGAAGGAGGTAGCAGTATGCTCTTACTCGTGGGTTTCTTGAAATCTAATCATCTCAATCCCCAATGGGGATGTAGTATCTCCAGCTCCTAAGAAAAAAAACCCTTGGATACATTTATACGGTACGACATATCGTTCGAAGCAGCTCGGGGAGCATTGAGCCATCTGTATGGTTGGTGCAGGAGGAGGAAGTGGGCGTCTGCAATGCCCTACAGTCACTGTACTGTAGTGCCAAGGCCAATCGGTAGCTATCAGACTTATGAGTCTCATCCAGGGCTTCATCTTTGCCATCCACTCGTTCTTGCTGCAGATACTTTTCACTTTCAGTCGCTCTGTCCATCGGCCATCTCTGTACTCGCACTCCCAAGTAGGTTTTCTTCTCAATGTATGCGCTACACTCACATGCTTATGCACCCAGCTCCTTGGAATTGCGGAGCCTTCCAAATTCAATACCTATATATCCTCCAGAGGGATATGCGGGTACTCCATTTCATCACCCTGCGAGTGAGACACCACCTTCAAAGCCTCTACCTGCGCCGCTGCATACACACTTTGCCCCCTCGGCTCTCTGCCAATAAAGTCATTGTAGGGGATAGCGGTGATCCTCCTAGCCCATGTCCATTGCCGGCCTCGTCAACCATACCTCCATCACCCAATGGCTCTGCTGTCTCGGCACCAAGGACACATCCGTCCACGCTCCCTGTGGGATTGCAGTATGAATTTCGTATTGGAAGCTCCTTCTTTGCAAAGCGGCCAGCCCGACCATTTCCACCTCCGTTCAACTCAGTTGCCCCACCTGCTTCATCACCAATGTGCCGTGATGCCTTTCGCAACTTCCATTTTAATCGATCTATTTCACGAAATAATGATGTAGACGGCGTTGAAGCGCACATTACCATGCCCCTTGTCCCCACTCAAGAGGACGCAGTTGGATTCCTACGTGGGATAACTAATGGCGATGACGCAGTTGTATCCTCACCGTATTATATAGGGGTTGCCGACGGCGTCGGGGCGTGGAACACACGGCCTCAGGGGCATGCTGCCCTATGGTCACGGCTTATACTTCACTTTTGGGCCATTGAAGTGGAGCAGCAGGTTCTGCGTTTTAACAGGAGCAATTATCAACCCCCCACTGAGGGTAATTCTCTTCTATCCCCCATATCTGCACTTCAAGCTTCCTACGAGACAACCTCAGCCTTAACTAAACCTGTCCCACTGCTGGGCACTACTACAGCCTGCCTTGCTCTCCTCATTCCACCCACCACACTTCTCTTCACAAATGTCGGTGATTCTCAGGCCTTCCTGTTCCGCCCGTCAGAAGGCAAGTTCATTGCACACACTGAGGAGCAGTGGCATTGGTTCGACTGCCCGCGGCAACTGGGTACAAACTCCCCGGATACGCCGGAGGGGGTGGGAGAGATAGTTGATGTGCAAGTGGAAGAAGGGGACTTGGTATTAGTGGCCACAGATGGGCTGATGGATAACCTATGGGAAGCAGAAGTTGTGCGGGAACTGACGCAATGGATTGAGACAGGGGAGAGGGAGCAGCAGATTGCAGAGAAACTGGTCGAAAGGGCCAAAAGTGTCGCAGGGGACCCATGGGGTTTGAGTCCGTATATGGAAAGGGCCGTTGAACAGGGCCTTGGAATTGAGGGTGGGAAATGGGATGATATAAGCGTCGTCGTTGCACGGTGCCAGAGGAAATCTGGAGATGATCAAGCCGGGTGAGTTTGAGTTTCTGTGAAATTCAAGGCCTTTGGTTACATGATCTGAAGGATGGTATCGATGTTGATACGTTTTTTGCGCGAACCATACCTCATTACGAGTTCCCTTTTGTTGGAAGATCGCTGCCGCCCTTGCTTGTCTTTTTGGAATTTTTCCTTGCGCGCCATCTCTTTTGCTTTCTATATCTGGGTCACAGGTTTTGAGATGGGATACAGGCGTTTCGGATTGGTTTTAGTTGCTAACTAGCATTTTACATGCGTATGATACGGACTATGGAATATGGAGTCAGCCGTGGTGGAGTTTAATCGGGCATGCCTCCATTGCTTTAACATGACAATACCTGGATACTTGACGGTTTGTGCATTTACTCTAATTCATAATCTTGGGTTTGCCTTTTTTTTTCCTCCTCTCAGTGCTAAAGGCACACTGCCAAATGATAGTCTGGTTGCAGCCGCATGGTTGTGAGGAATCCCGGTAGTTACCCTGCTGAGATTGCTTGGTATGATAACCATTAAATGCTTCTTTTCCTTTCCCCTGATGCATTGGTATATATATATTTGTCACACCTCGGAACTGGAAGCGGGAAATGAATTGTAGGAAATGGCTATTGATTTATTAAACGGGTATCAATCATATCACTTCTATTCATTGACTTATTGTGGGAATTTTTTTTCCTGGACCTTCTCAGTTACCCTGTTGGAACTTTTGTGGGTGGGAATTTAGAAGACATGGGATGATGGTAATATTGGGGCCTACTAGAGTCGGTTCAGGGTAACTGGGCTACTTTTATCACCAGCTCCACACCACGCACACACACCGAGCTCCCACTGAATGTGCAGCTAAAACAACTGGTTTTGGTTCTAGGATGATGTGGAACCGGCTCTCTTAGGTTGGCACTGCCTTTACTTACCCAAGTAGGTATAAATATTGGCTCACCCATTACTCGGGGCATCCTTGAATCAATAACAAAAAATCTCATTAGATGGTATAGACCCCAACGTACTAATAATACAGCACATACACACATCTCTCAAATCATGAATCGACAAAATCCAAAAAGGAACAAACAAGACAGGGACTCCTACACCTACACCCAACAAGCCAAAAAAAAAAAAAAGAAATAGGGTATCAGGAGAATGGTAGTTGAGTACTCAACTCTTCCCGTATCAGTGCAGTAGCCAACCAGTATCCAGAGCAAAAAAGAACAAGAAAAGAGTAAACGGAAACGCAGCAAAGAAAGAAAATCGATATCCAAAAATTTCAATATGTAGTCTCTCCCTGGCTCGTTCATTACTCCATGCCAGCCATCATCCATTATTCATTACTTTGCGCCCCCCCCCTTCACTCATCTCATTCCACCCACTCACCAAAATTGTTAATACATTCATTCATACAAGGGTATATTCGCTACCCACCACCAACCTACCTTCTCAGTCTAGCTGCCAGGGGGTGGGTGGGGGGTTAAAGCAGCAAACTACCTAAACCTTCTCATGCAGCAAAAAATCCTTAACAATTGCACTTCCTGCAAACTCCGGGTTCAGCAGGACACACGAGAGGAAGTAACTCAGGCCCTGTCTCCGAGTTTCAAGGAAAGCCGGGCGGAATTTCGCTATAGGATTTTAGAACCAAAACCTGTGAGGGGGGGGGGGAAAGTAACAGTGACTTACAAACAACACTCTTTGGAGGTAGGGCAGGTAGAGAGGCAAGGGAGCGGAGGAAGGTGGCTTTGAGCTTGTCGCGGAGGGCGACGAAATCGGAGTAGCGTCGGCGGACAACGAATTGAGCCCCCTGGATAGATGGAGTCAGTAATAATGTAAACATAGGAATGGATCGATGGTGTTTTTCGGGCGCGGGATTGTGGAGTGGAATTGTGAGGTTGGGTGGGGCCCAAGCTCCCCCCTCGCCCCCCCCTCACCTCACCCTTGCTCCTCTGCTGGAAAAATCAAGTAGCCTACCTCCAGCGTTTCAATGTAACAACTCCAAAGCACATACGCCCCAGCCCTGGTCCTACTTCCAGCAACAATCATATAATCAGTTACTCTGACGCTGCGAGCCCATAGACTCGGGCTGTTTTCGCCGGGGTTGATGGTATGGTCGAGGAGGAGGATGGGTGCGATGTGTTGCATTGATTTGACCGAGTCGCGACTGGAAGTGCGACGGAGGAGGGAGGTGGGGAAGCGGCCGTTGAGGGAAGGGGTTGATCTGGTGCGAGAGCGGGCAAGCATGGTTGAATTTGTTGTAGCTGGTGGCAATTGAGCTGAGCTGGATTGCTGGATGTGAGTTTCGAGTACGTAGGTATTTTGTCGTGCCTGCCCCTGGGTATTATCGCATGTATGGGTCCGCTCGTCACAAGACTCTGGGGCTTTGGGGCTTGCTACTAGAAATCTTGAGTTTAGTTCCAGATAGACTGCCTGTTAATAAAGTTGTAACTTTTGCGGCGGTGGGGGCGGGGAGGGGTTGGTGCAATGGGGGCTGAATGGGGGTGCCGTCTTCACTGGAATGTTTTTCCTTGTTATTTGTTTTTTATTTCTTTGCTTTTTTATTTCTTTTGTTGTTGGATTGTTGTCCCTCCCAAAGGAACGGAGTTCTACGTTATGATGTTTCCAAGGATGAAGCTTTTGTTGGCCATATTGGAAGCAGAATGGGTTTGCGACCAACTTTACTATACTTATCCTCTGGAGTCGTGAGACGGTAGATATTCCATCACGTCAAAGCCACTTGAAATTTGTATGGGACAGGGGATATAGGTAGGTCTGCTCGGCTGCATGTCTCACGACTCCATGGCTACAATACATACTGTACCTACTGAGGAGACTCGGATGGTCATACCAAGTACGGATCAGTACATACTCTGTACCTCTATGGAAACAGATTTTATTACTTTGTTCTTGTTGTATGATACGTAAGTTAGGGACGCCGCGCCTCCACCTACCGTAGTCTGGCCACTTCCCCAGCTGATGGTTCCCATCACCGCCGCTGCATCACCCACCACAAGAAAACTTCCTACTCTACTTGGGTCTTGTATGGCTAAGGGATAGGGACCGCATAGTAATATCGAATTTGCACTCGCATTCTTCTGTATCAGACCTACCTACCTATTGTCCACCTCTTTGGTTACATAAGTAGTACCTAGGGCTCAGAGGCCCAGAGGAGCCAGCATGACAAGCGAGAGGATACGATCCAGGCCAACATTTTCACCCAGAGAGTGGCAGAATACGGATCGATCTCTATGCAGACGAGACACCACCGCCGCTTTACCTGTAGTATGAACCAGTCTAGCGTGCCGAAGCCGATGCGGCCCGAAAAGACATCCCTTTCGCCGGCTACACGGCATTACTCCTCAACCGCACGGTTCGAGGCTGGCTTTGTACCTTCTGTACTCATTTGGCTGGTTAAGGAGCGACATATGGGTGTGGGTTATGGATACAATTGGGTGATCATTCCTGTCATGAGTATCATAGCCGAACCTTCCAAAAATACCCTCACAACGTGCAGTCAGCTAGCTGCGACTTGTGTTCATAGCAGACACTCACATGGCATGCTAGCATTTGCTAGAGCTCTCGAGGACCGGATACGAGAGCTTTTGTTTGGCAACCCTGGAGGAGCTGGGTGTAGTAGGGAGCTGGGTAGGGAGCGGAAGAAGTTTCGTGTTACTAGCAAGATGCTGGTTAGCCTCCACTAAATCCTGTTTTGGTTGCTACTTATTCCCTCTTCCTATTGCAAGGTTCTCTCTCCCCTACTTAGACTCTCCCGGACAAACCTTGTTGCATACATTCCCCTGTCTTACGTTTCCTCCGAAATCCTTTCCTCTCCCTCACAGTCTTCTCAATCCTTCTTTAACCACCATCACTCGTTTATTTGGTGTTCATCTCACGGTCGTTCCTCTACTGCCCAGCCTAGTGTCTCCTTTTACCCTCAAGGTCAGTATACATGCCTTCTCAACTTCCCCTGTATAATTTTCGGGTTTTGAGAGCCTTTTTTCGAAAATTTCAGCTGACATTCACCGCATTTTCAATCAACAGTCTCTCGCTAAATTCCCAATTCCCTCACCAAAAAAGCACCATGAAGTCTACCGCTGTCCTCGCTTTGGCCTCGAGCCTTTTCATTCTGGTCTCTGCCCAAGAGTACCCAGATATCAAGCCTGATGATATCTGTATGTACACCCATTGCAAATAGCCCTCCCTTATTTGGAGGCAACTGTAAAAACAAGTGCTGATCAGATAAACCTATCTAGCCAACTCAACACGTGAAATCTGGTGTACGCAGCAGACGGAGAGCTGCAGAAGTCTTTGCCAAGACCAAACTCATGCGGATCCAAAGTACAACGACTGTTGGCAAGAGGATCTCCATTATGAGTGTATCTGCAAGAATGGTAACAAGCCCAACGTGAAGGAGTATGAGTTCCTGGGTTTCCCTTTCAAAGACAGACAGTTTCACTAACGTCATGATAGGTACTCCATGCCCATCCCATACAACCTCTGCATGATGAGTAAGCAAGCCTGTGCCGACAACTGTGGCAACAACCAGGACTGTGCGACTCTCTGCTTCTCTAAAAAGCAGTGCGGTGCCGCCGACCCAAGACGCGTGAATGTCACTAGCACCACTACTACTGGATCCGCGACTGGCACCTCAACGAATACTGCTTATGGCACTTCCTCCGCCACCACCACGTCAACCACTGACCCATTCTCGAACAGCATGGGTGTTTCCCTTATTGCACTTGGGTCTTCCTACGGTATTGGTGTCATGATTGCTGGCATGGCAATTGGATTCTTTGGAATGTTGTAGAGGTAGCTCGGGGTGATGGCGTGCAACAGAAGACGTGCTTTCAGGACCAAACTATACGGCTGTCAACGAACAATATATGTCACGGTTTTGGGCTTGAATGCTATGCATAGAGGTGAATTGTACAAGTTGACTGTTGCCGTGGCAATTGCTTAGCGTATACATATCCGAGTTGAATGGCGTTTTTACAGTTTTGCTTGACTTTGCCTCGCATTACCGCATTGGTTTCTGGGTTCTTTTGGTCATAATTCCTCAGGGTGCTTTTCTTGTGGCTCTTTTTTTCTTTATCTTTCCAGTGTTAAAGGGGGTGGGAGGTTTACGGTAATATTTGACTAAGTAAAGTAGTAATCTGATAAAACTGGCATGGGCTTTTTTTTAGTGAGTGGCATGAAGAGGTTATTTATAGGAGGAGGGCCACGTGAACAAGTAGTACCGGTAGAATACCACGCAGCCCCCCCCTTCTCTGAGTGCAGGGTGCCACCTTTGGGGTAGCCCTCGGCTCTTTCGGGCCTTCAGAGCCTCCCAGTGCTACTTAGGCTAAGGCTACTTACTTGCTCTACGTCAGTCTGCATCATCGCCACAGGGCACTGTCTATCTCTCGGGGCCGAGACCACTGCAGATTACATATCTTTAATCATCAATAATGGTTCCAGCCTGGGCAGCCTGGGTGTTGACTGTTGTTCTCGTGCCCAGACCGATTTATTTTTTGGGTGTGTGTGTAAATAGTCTGACTGTACTGTACTCTACTCAAGTACTGAGTACTTTATGTTTGCTCTGCAGGTTATATCGGATAGTGTTTACTATTTTATTTGTAGAGCCTACACGCCTATGGGGCCTTAGGCTATGAGGCAGTGTGGCCAACTAATTGTATGATATCGGTCGTGTTTCTTTCTTTCTGCTTGTTTTCAGTTTCATACTGTAGTACTCTCCCAGTACGCCTACAGTAAGATTGCATTCTAGATGGTGTCTGGCGTCTGGCGGTGACGGTGAGTATTTTGGAACTACACATCCAGATTTATCTAGCCCCGCACCGCACTTGCGCCCCACTCCTACGTGCACTTACTGCACATGCGAACAGTGTCACTTTATAAAAGTATAAGCCCTCTTTTTTGCAGTGTACTAATATTAAATGCGCCTTACCTTTGGTATTGTCCTGGGTACTTAAGAGTTTGGCTTCGGTTGGGTTTGGTTTAAGAGGGGACTCTGATAAAGACAATCAAGAGCATTTCACTGTTATAACGTCAATAGGGATTGGGGATTTGGGGTATAATACACAGGAGCTAAGATACGGCTATACGGGAGTGATATTATAGCCAGGGTGAGAGATTCAGCCGTTAGGAGAATACACGGGGCACAAGAATGGGGGAAGCGGGCTCAAGCGTATCTACACTTGTTGGGAATGAAGATACAGCAACTCTGGAGATGCCAGGACATTCACACAGCGTACACTGCACGCCAGATTCCGATCCTCACGCCTCCAGGAATACTAGTGAAAAAAGCACCCAAATGAACGACAATGATGGGGAACAGAGTTCCCACCATAGCCATCACCACCAGCATCACCATGAGCATGCTACAGCAGCAGAGCATGCTGCTGCGACTAGCATCCAAAGAACCTACAGAAGCCACCGTGAGAGGAGACATCTCCGCGGGCATAGACTCACGCCTGCTCAGCGCTGGGACGATGCCCTTGCTGAAGCCATGTATCGCACTCGGATTAAGCCTGTGAGCAGGGAGGAACGGGAGCGGAAACTTGGCCATGGGGAGAAGGGGGGTAAAGATAAGACTGGGGTGCAAGTTACTCCGCCTACGCCGATGGTGGGGGGTAATGAACACCATGATGAAAAGAGAGACGAGACGGGTGATACGAAGGTATTGACTCCAGAGTCTGTGAGTGGAGAGAGCAAGAGGAGCCTAAGCCCAGGCCGAGAGCGCTGGGCTAGAGTGGGGTATATTGCGAGAATGGTCCAGCAAGACGACCCGGAAAGTGATAGCGATAGCGATAGCAGCTCTTCCAGCTCTAGCTCTAGCTCTAGCTCTCCCAGCAGCAGCAGTGGTGCTGGTGATGGGGTCTCCCTCGAGTGCAACGGGGACGGGGGATCCAGCAGCCAATCCCACCCCCGCAGCCACAAGACCAAAACCGACGCCGCCTCTGCGGAAAAACGCCGCCGAAAAGAACGCATCAAGGAGAAAAAGCTCGAGCGCCAACAGAACGCAAAAGCAATGGACATGCAATACTTCCTTGAATTAGTCGACCTCAAGCATCGGTACGGCGCGAATCTAAAAGTATACCACGACTACTGGCTGACGCAGTCAACGCACGAGAATTTCTTTTTCTGGCTTGACCATGGCGCCGGAAAGGGTCTAGAGCTAGCTCAATGCCCAAGGGAGCAGCTGGATGGGGAGAGGGTCAGATACTTGAGTAGGGAGGAGAGACAGGCATATTTGGTGAAGATTGATGAGCAGGGGAGGTTGTGCTGGGCGAAGGA
>Ga0307514_10001783_pt1 | contig 24347 bp, 10 predicted proteins | sample 16_EM_MG_FD_203088 | JGI IMG/M metagenome (GOLD analysis project Ga0307514, IMG submission 203088) | Populus trichocarpa ectomycorrhiza microbial communities from riparian zone in the Pacific Northwest, United States - 16_EM | ecosystem: Host-associated > Plants > Roots > Unclassified | place...
GGAGGAAAAGGAGGATCCAGTCGAGCCATCCACTTGGAGTGACCTAACCGGTTTCTAGGCTGTGTTTCATCTTCTGGTGCAACCATTTCATACATCTATTTCATGCGCTTTATTGACATTTGAACTTCTGGATTTAATGCTTGATTATGTAATATGGTGTATTTATAGCCTCCCTTTTTAATATGCTAAAGTAAGAGAAAAATATGATTGTGATGTGTCCTAACCTAATTTTTAAATCTAAAAAAAAATTAACAAAAAAATAAATGAATAAAAATTAATTTAAGAATTGGTTTAAGAGAACACAAATTGAAAATTTAAAGGTTAATAAGGATTGAATTATAAACGTGAGAGTCAATTGATAAAAACTTAAAAGTATTAATAAGTTTGAGAACTTAATTAAACTTTAGTTTAGTTCAATTAATGAATCAGGAGCTTAATTGAAACATTGATAAATTTAAGGATTTCTAGGGAGCTGGGGCCAGAAGGCCCAGGGCTCTAGGCCTGTAATTAATTTAATTAATGAAATCAGGAGTTTAATTAAAAAAATATCAAAGTTTGGAGCTGATGTGGATCAAATTTGCAAGAAGTTAAAGTACAAGGACCAAAGTGAATAGCCGGTGATACTATAGGTAGTTTAATTGACTTTTCCAGGGGTAATTTTAAAAAAATTAAAAGTTGAAGAGTTAGCTAAGGATTAAATTGAATAAATCAGAAACCAATGACTTTTTTTTGTAAATAACGCTAAAATACAGGATTCTAATTGCAATTGATGCAGGGGCAAACTTAAAAAAAGTAGGTTTTCCATGAATAAGGGTCCAATTGCAAAACATCAGACATTCAGGGGGGCAATTGAAATTCGCCATATCAGTTAATGAACGAAACGGCACCGTTTCAAAGAACACTATTCATTTTCTTCGTCTCATCAGGCCAGGAAGAAAAGCGGACGCCTCGCCTGCCAGCTCGCCCCCACGATGCGTCGCCGGCCGGTACTCCTACAATAAAAGTCCTACAAGGTCGCCTCATTATCTAGAGGCGACCGCATGGCATCCTCTGGCTTTATAAAAGCCAGAGGAAGGGCCACGAACATCGAGAAGGGAAAAAAAAAAGAACCAGAAGAGAGAGACGAAAGAGAAGGAACAAACACGAGAACAGGAGACCAGAAACCAGAGGACAGAGAGAACGGAAAAGCAAAAAAAACTGAGGGACGAACGAGAGGAGAAAACACAGAAGATACAGAGAGGGGAGAGAACACGAAAAAAACCAGTAGAAAGAGAAGGGGACGAAGAGGAAAACACAGAAAATAAAAAGAACAGAAAAGAAATACGACAGGGCAGAAGAAGAGAGGTGGGAATTTCAGAATCCCAGCAAAAGCCCGCAGCGTCTTCGTCCAGAACGTCCCACAGGTAAGACTTCTTTCTTCCCCCGCTCTCAATTCAATTCACTTGGCACTGTTACCTTGAATTTTAATTAACCATCTCTTGTAGCAAGCGTGCGTGAACATTTCACGCACGCCTGCTGACCATGGCCAGCAGGGTCACTGGCTTGGGCCAGTGACCGGGCTGGGCCGCTGAGTCTAACCTAGCCCGAACGGGCTGAGCTGGACCCAGCCCAAAAAAAGAGAATAGGAAATATTGAGGCCGGGCGTCCCACGACTTCCATCAACAGTTTCTCAGTTCGTTGCCGTTTCCTTCGCCGCCATAACAAGCTATTGAGGCGTGGAGGAAACCACCAACAACAGTCCAGCAATGGCAGGACTGTTGGTGTCCCAATCCAACCAAAACACGGAGTCTCAAGTTCTATGTCCACATGAAGATCAGTGTCCGGGGGAAGATAAGGATCAGTTTTGCGCAAGAAAAGCCTATAAAAGGCAGAGGACGCAACGAATCCAGAGGAAGAAGAGAGAACAAAAAAAAACAGAGGAAGAAGAAAGCGAAATAGAAAAGAGACTGAGAGAGAAGTGACTAGAGGAGCAGGAACGGAGAGAACAAAAGGAAGCCAAAGACAGAGGCTTCACCCGCGACAAGCGCCTGCCGATTCTTCGTCCAAGACGTCCGCGAAAAAAACCAGGTAAGCACTCTTTCCCTCCTGGCAAATTTAATTCACTCTTTGGTGTAGCAAGCGTGCGTGAACTGCAGAGACAGAATCAACAGGTTACTGGTCTGAACCAGTAACCGGGACGGGCTGGCTGGATCTGGCCCAGCCTGTATGGCTGGGCTAGACCATGCTCAGTAAAAAAAGAGTGGGCTGGATCTGGGTCTCAGGCCAGCCAGCCCAAATTGCTGTTTGCTAAGGGTGTGTTCGGCAAAACATACCCTTATGCTTTTTCTATGTATTTTTTATTTATTTTGATATTTGACTAAATGAGTCTCTTTTATATATTAGAAAATTCCAGAAATACTTGAAGATCTTCGTTGATTTATTTGTGGGCCCTTCGCGCTTCGTTTTATTTTTTTCTTTGTATTTTGTACTTTTCTACTAAATTCTCAACTTATGGATCATTACTGTTAAATGCAAATCCGTTGTGCAATTTTTTTCATCTAAAAAGAACAAATAATAGAAAAAAGGGTAAACAAAAAAATTGGCACAGAAAAATTATTTCTTCTTCATTAAAAATTCTAATTTTTATGAACTTATTCACTGACGTCAGAGTTAGGAATATCGCATATTTTTTGAGTTTGTGCAATATTTACCAACATCAAAGTTAAAAATATTCGCAGGAACTGTTCACTAACGCCAAAGTCAGAAACATGATAGGAAGAATAATAAATAAAAAAAACAAATTCTTAGCTATTTTAGACAAAACGAACAATACAGTCTGCCTCAGGTAGGACGCTTAAGGGGTGATAGCATCTTCGCTTTCGTGTAACTAATCCCGTACTATAAAATAAGGTTTCTAGTGACCTAATACTAGATGACGACTTATTAAACTAGACATTTCCTCGAAAAAAATAAGATGTTAGATACTGTTCTTTTTCCAATCAATAAATTTTAATTGGTCGCCGCAATATCCGGATGTGACAATTCTTATTAACAAAACCTGATTATGCATTGAAAAACATTGTAGGCATAGACTCATTTGTAGTGTTCACTAGAACAGTGCAATAATGTCTTTTCCCTTCCTTAAAATATCAAATGCCCTAATGTTTGAGGTATTTATGTTTTTTCAGAGGACCCATGAGTCATTAAAAAATTAATCGAGAGTATATATATATTATTTAAGTATAGTAAAACAACCAAAATGTCATTGGACTTGTAATTTTTTTTTACCCTTGGTTGACTTTTTTGATTTGTAGTGAGATCAACATCTGCTTAAATGTTAGGCCTGTGCTTCATTTCACTTGACCTGGTTTTCTTATTAAATTTCCTCATTGTAGTGGTTTCAGAAAAATAGAGGTAAGACAAAGTCACAGGCAAAAGCTAAATTAGCATTTGGAGAATTGGCATACAAGATAGCCTCCCTTCATACAAATCATTAGATTTCACCAAATCTCCATGTTCTCTTTCAAGAAAAAATGGAACACTTAATTTCACTCACGGGATAGGCAATAATATTTTGCAATTTTATTCTTAAGAAAATAATTAGCTTCGTTTCATTTTGCTTATTGTCAAGATTGATGGTTTTCGAAATCACGCCTTTATTTTTTTAGTCACACTATCTTCATTTTTTTTGGCACAATTACTTTTATTATTTTATTTTCTTAATTGTTAAGATTTTTTAGATGTTGATTATTTTCAAAAGAGTTCAACATACAGTCCAATGAAAACAGACATGATATTTTATCTAATAGTTGTATTAAACTAAAGTTTGGCCAGATTGAGGAAGATTAAAGTTGTGAAGGGCTCAAGAGGCAGCGAAAATAACCCAATCATAGAAGCTAGATCATTAAGAGTAAGAAATGATAGCAATGTCAAATAGTTTGGAACATCTAATTTGGCTAGTGGGAGACACAAAAAGGGGATCACGAAGAGTAGAAGAACATGTTTAAAGAGTTACTTTAGAGCACGCCTAACCCCAAACCTATTTATAAAGATCCACCTAGACAACCATTTTCTATGTGGAGGGTGTTGGTAAAGACGAGGTTTATAGGGATCATGGGGGTTTGGCAGATCATGACAAATCACCACATCACAAAAGATAACAAATGAACAAATTCTAGATAAAAGTAAAAACCCATACCATCAATTGATATATGAACATAAGAAAGTTTCTTGATTGGATCATTGAATGTGATAGGGTTATAAAATATGTGAGTATTATAGAAAAGAAGATGACAAAAACTTGTCTTGTTTAAGCTAGAGAGAGGAAAGACAACCTATTATGTCATGGATATATATGTGAGGTAGATAATTCAGAAAAAGGTTCATTCCTTCTGATTACAAACAATATTTATTTAAACGGTATCAAGGTTGATCGTAAAGAAATAAATCCATCAACAAATAAAACACCAAGTTTCAAAGGCTAGCATAACATAATTGACTTCAGGAGATGAATATAGTAGGTAGTGAGATTTTTTAGGGGGATAAAGCTAGCAATCCGAGAAAGGATGTGAGTACATATGTTATTTACACTTACCGAGGCAAGTAATATAACATTAAAGGTCGAGATACTAATGAAAAAAAAAGGCTGCCAATAGTGAAAGATTCAATTCTTTTAGGATGTTGTAGAGCAAAGTGAGTAAATTTAGTGTTATTGACAAGGAAAAAGACAATTTAAACTTCGTAGCAACCTCTTACTAGATAAGATGTTGGTAAAGGTAACAAAACTCTAAAGGGACAACTTGAAGTCACTAAACATGTTGAAAAACCAAAACACATAAAGGATGAGATTTGAGGAACAAATTAAAGTTAGTGAATATATTGAGATTAAACCAGTAGATAAAAAGTCTTAACAATTTGTTAATTGCTCAAGAGATTGAAATTGATGTCAAAGAGGATTGAAGTGTGGATGTGTCATCCAAATCAAACATATTCTTAAGAGGTTGGATCAATCTCCTAAAATTACCAATACAAATACTAGTTAAGACATTGTTGTTAAGGATGCCCATACACATAAATTAAAGTTGCCATCATCTTAAAAGATGTTTAAATATAACCTTGACATTTTGATTTTTAAGAAGTTTTGCGTAGATTAATAAAAATTATATAAAAATATATTTGCTAAAATAGTATTTAAGATATTGGGAGTGAGCTATCTCGTGCATAAATTGATAACAACACTATATTAGAAGTATCTATTTTTTGGGATGAAAGAGTTAATTTTTTTACAGTTAAATCAAGGATGAATTTTTCACAAGGGGATGGGACATTGTCTTCATTATTCTTGGAAAAACTATTTTTATTATGTTACTTTCTTAATTGTCAAGATTTTCTAGGTTTTGAGAAGCTTCGAACAAGTTCAGTGCGTAGTTTAATATAAATAAGTATAATTTTTTATTTGATTGTTGGATCGAATTTAAATTTAAACAGATTATTCTAAAGACCTAACTATATAGGGGCAATTAGTTTACAACTATTTTTGTTTTCAGGTCTAAATTAGTCTCGTAAGCTATTGTTTCATAATTTTATTTATTTGTCTTCTTGTGCTTTTTAATTCTTTTTTTTATGTAGTTTTATAATTTAAATTTAATCGGGATTTTTTTTTTGTATTTAAACAAACTAGAAGAGAATTGATGGTACGAAGGCCTTTAAGAATACATCAAAGTTTTGTTTGTAATTTTCTTTACAATAAAGGGAATTAATCTTAATGCTTGAAAACTCTAGTTTTTTTCTCTAATGTAAAAAACTTTAGGAATCGATAAACTCTATCACCGCTAAATGTGGTGTCTGAGAGTCATGTAAAAACTGTACGTCACACTAGAAAACAATGTTTTTATTTTTATTTGTTTGCCCCCTAAAGATTCTTAAAGGTCCGAAATTACGTCGTTATCTCTTGCAACATGTAAAGTTTCAGCCTGGCTTTGGAAAAGGCACCACTGCAGCATCCAATAGGGGAGCAAAGTATGGTTGGAGATCTTGACCATTGGTTTCTTAGGACTAAAGAGACCCCTTTCTTATGTGTCCTCTAGCAAGGAAAGATCTCCATTAACAAAAGATAAGCTTTATATTGTTACTTCAATATAGCGACTAGTCACCAATGAAACTCACCTGGTTCTTTATGGAATGCACATGGTTCGACATGGTGTCCAGGACAAGCCTACAGTGTCTAGTTCATGAGATTTATGATATGCATGTCAGGTTGAATCATCTTTTTCAATCCTGAACATGATCTAATAAACCAAGAATACAGATATGTAAGAGGTACATGTATTTATTGCTCTTTGCATGGAAATATCCCAGCATCTTCCTTCTTCTGTTGGGAATTGTCTCAGTTTCTTCTTGCTGCGAGGGACTTTATGCAGCACAGAGATTCATCATTGGGGCTTCACTGAAAAAGTCGGGCCATTTCCCGGGTCATTTCAAAGAATCTTCAACAGTTAAAGTCGGCACAGCGAGTCCATGGCCATGTTTGGGGTCAATCAGATATATATCCCTCATGAGAGCATAAACCAGCTAAAAGTATGGGAGGACAAGACAAACTGATTTTACGAAATAGGAGAAAAGGCAAGTTTATTATATTGTCAGAATCTATTTTATATGGCAATGGCACATCAATAAGCTTTATGATGGCCTACTAATTGCATAATTTAGTTCCATTTGTAGATGGTCCTCTTTTTTGGTGCACTTTGGAGATAAAGTTTAAGCTTCCACAACACACATTTGAATTTAATCAAACTGTCTTTATAAATGAGTTTGATTGCAATGTGTCTTATCAGCTATTGGTGATGAAAATGTAGAATCTTAGAGTCGGTTGTCTTGGCCTATACTTCCTCCCCGAATTGGTTACAGGTACCCGAGAAATCTGCTCAGCAATACTAATCAAGATCCCTTTGGATTTTATTCTATTCTTGTTCTATCTCTGTAATCTACAAACTACCAAGTATAACATGCTGATAAAGTTGGGAACAGATTACTTCAGTGCACATGCTGTTCTCTAATTGTAACATCTGAATTCTGTTTTGAATGATAAATTCTGAAAATCCTGGAAATTATCCTAGCTTGCATACGAGTCTTCTGTTTTATCTAAGATGGAAAGTTGTTAGTTAATATTCTAGCACTAGATAAGTAATCAAGTAGGGTTACAGGCATGTTTGGAAAAAACAAGGCAAAAAGATTGCAATCATCTTATACTTTGTGTTGGAAAATCCCATTTCCAAGTGATTGCTTCATCCTAAATTCATTCACAGAAGATTCGGGGGGCGGCAACTGCATATTCCATACATTATTAGCAAACACTCACAGTGATACGTTATATCACTATAACTGCTGGGAAATTCCACATCCACAAAATAGAAATCGGCAAGAAGAAATCCTTACTTGCGTAAGCTTCCAATTACTGATAAGCTCTGAATCCCACACACACACACACACAACACACACACAAAAGAGAGAGAAAAGAAATAACAATCTCATGATATTAAAGCAATTGGATTAATAAAGATCTCACATTGAAGTAGATAATGCATAGCTCTGATGAGCAGACGCAACTTATTTTAAAAAGTGAAGTTAACAACTCCCTCACTTGAAATCCTCTTCGAAATAAAAGAGATTTGAAAATGTCTCTTAAAAGACTTCACTGCAATTTCCTCCTTTTTCTACTCCTTTACTGTCTACAGGCATCTCCCTCCATATCCTGCATTTTTAAACAAGGCCTGTTTTATGTGTTCAGAACTTATTAGTGTTCTCTGCTCCAATTCCTGTTATCATCACAAGAAAGAATACAAATTAGCTACTTCTTAATCTTACAAAAGAAGAATTAACCCATATAGCAACGAATTGAATTTGTACCTCTGAGCAAGAAGCTTGCATTGTAAAGTCATTGAAACAACTAATCACACACTGCTGAATCTCAAGGCCTAATGTTTCTAATGTTGTTACTGATGATAGCAATAACCCTGGCTTTGTTGCACAGCAAATATCAATCCTTGTATCCTCATTTCTTCTTTCCACTTCAAACTGCAAGGCAAATATTGAAAGAAATGTCTGTTCAGCGATGCTCAGCCTTTTATTGGGAGTCTTATACATGGATTAGTGCAGGCCGCAGAGTGCATACCTTTGGTGAATTTCTCACAACAATTTCATTAGGTTTTGTGTCCTTGAAAATGCTAATCATCTTCAACTCCTCTGAACCCACTTCAATCTCTTGTTGCAAGCTGTTGATTCTCTCCAATAGTTCCTTCATATAATCTATTGTGTCTCCAAGTATTGATGTTCTGTCCATCTATTGAAAAATTGCATTGAAACAACCAAATTAGCCTTTAAATGAACATGAATTTTTCACACAGTCACTAATTGAATCAATCTTTACCTTGCTGATTTTAGGAACAATTGATCTTAGCATTGAAAGCCGGTCATTTAACCTCTTTCTTCGCCTTCTCTCGGCCATTAGGTTCTTTGATGGTTGCCCCTCCATCTTCTTGCCTCTAATCTTTCTTTCTGGACAGATACCAGCATTGAAAGCCGACACCTCCGGCGACTGAATGGGCTCAACTTTGCAAGTACCCTGCATCTGCAAATTCTGTTGATCATTAGCAAGCAGACCCAGCTCCTCATCTTCCATCATGGACATTGGAGTATCGTCTTGAACAGGAAATGGTGGTGTGTCAAGCGTGTTATAGGAAGAATCGGTGAATTGTGGGGCTGAAGAGAACTCATCTGTGAACTGTGGTGCTGAGAACTCATCACCAAATGGGCAGAAGACTTCATTAAAGTAGTAGTTGTTGAAGTCTTGTTTAAGAGGAGATGAAATTAATCCTTCAGGACAGAAAGAAGTTTGTGGGAGTGTAGCTGGGATTTCTTCAAAGCAACCATGGTTAAAGCTACCAGAGAAAAGCTCATTCATTTCTGATGGATAATTTGGAGTGGGTTGCCAAGATTCCCTACTTAGAGCTATTAACTCCTCTAAGAAATCATGTCCATTAATTTCCATTGCTCTAACAACAATAATTCTCTCTCTCTCTCTCTCTCTGTCTATCTTGGGAAATGATAAATACCTTGATAATGTGAAGCTGGATCAAGTTGGAGTGTGTGTGTATATATACAAGTAAATGTTTTATACAAGATTAAAATATGGATTATGGCATGTACTATGTTGTATTTATTAGCACTAAGAGCCTAAGATTAAAATGGAATCTGCTTTTTCCTTCTCTCTCACTCTATAGGGGTGATTTTATGTCTTTTTCACCGAAATCTCAAATCAAACAAACTAAATATTAAATTTTTGTTGTCCTGAAAGCTTTGACCCGCCATGTCCGTCTGAACCGAAAAGGATGGAGTAAACGTCACAAACCAGCTGACAGGTTCTTTGTATGTTTGAGCTTATGTAATACTATTATTTGGCCATGAATACAACAGAAACCCTTGTCCCTCTCCCTCTCCCTCTCCCTCTCACTGAAAAAATTGCTAAGCTGGGTCCCATCCCCTGTGCCTCAGGCTCTAGAATTTTGGGTTAGCTCACAATTTCAATGGGGGTAGGCTGGCAGGCCCCCTTTTCTTTAATTTTGCTTCTTCCCTTTTCCACTGTTCCTAGACTTGGAAGTTTTGCGTCTAATAAATTATTCAATTTATGAAATCTGAAGTAGTTTTATATTAGAAAGACGATGGCTTGTATACCGAAATCATTCTTATAACACCTATGAGCTGAATTTACTATGAGGCAGGCCATGAGGAGTATGGAAAACATATTCGTGTTACTTGATCAGAATTCATACCCTGAATAAAATAATGCAACTTAACATTACTTAAAAGGCCCCTTTTTGGCTGATGTATATGACCTTAGCGAATACAAGAATATGCAGACATTATTATTAGTAATAACATTTTCAAAGTTTGTTTTGGCATTATCGATCTGATCAACGAGCACTGGCATTCCCCGTTAGGGGCATTTGTGCATGCAGCTGGGTTCTTCACTCTTGTCCATAATCAATAGAGGTCTCGTGCCCCTATCCTAGCTACTTGATTTTCCAAGATGACAAAAATGCTTCTCATCATTGTTATTTACTATTATTCCTGTTGTTTGTATTCTCGTTTTTTCCGATGGTTAGTAATATAGAAAATGATCAATTAATTAGCTCTATGATTCGCTTCTGAAGGCAAATGGCCACTCATGTATGAGGCTAGAGCTAGAATTATCCAAAGTGAAGGTACAGGTTGACTTCTCGGTAATTATAATGATAAGGGATACTTCCATTTTCTTTGTTTGAAATGAAACAGATTATAGGTTTATTTGGAAGAAAATGAGTCTTTTTATGACTCTTTCTCATACAAGCACGAATTGATCATTACCTACAATGGACAGTGATGAAGCCTCTGTTTCGGGGCTTCAAAAGATTAACAGGTCCTTTTCTGGCAGGTTGATAGGTTTGAAATCTACATAACAAAGTCTGACACTAGCCCGCTCGGGTCTTGAGTGAGTACGCATTAAAAAATACAAGTCTTTTACTGGTGCTGATGGATAAGCATAGCTAGCAATGATAATTGGAAATATCTGCAAAATAAGTTTTTTTTAAGTCTCATAATTCATATGTTAAGAATAAGATTAATCCGTTTGATAATTAATTAATTTTTTATTACAAGCAATCTAATCTATTATTTCTAGTTAAGGTGTTTGATGACTTGATATGAAAAGTCTATGTGGTTGGAAGTTGATAGCAAATAATGCATGGTAGGCCAATATGATTGGTACTTGCAAAAAGCTCATTTTGATGGATATAAGAACTCTTCGATGCATAAGCTAATAGCTTTATAAAGAGATAAAATATAATGATATTTTAGAGAGATAGACTTTAAAAATATATATGCTGAAAGTGTTAAAAATGAAGAGATTGTGAACCTTAAGTTTGAAGGATTCATGGTGTATTTATAACCCATGAATTTTGTCATTTTGTGGAGAGGAGGGGCTGGAATATAATTTTATCTTTGTGATATTTTGAGTTGTATTCTACTCAAAATAATATGTATTGAATCAAATAAAATATTAAAGGACTCACCTGGGGTTGTGAAAAAAATTATCAAGGGAGTATTAGGTTCAACCAAAGTGCTTAAGGTGAAAAACGGGTCTAAATGTGATGTCTGAACCCAATCATATTGGGCTCAGACGTGGTAACCCAAGTTCACATGGGAGTTGGGGTGCACGCCTAACACCAGCTAGGTAACATGCCCAACAAGGCTAGGTGTGTCAAGTTCAACATGTTGGGTGTATGCTTGACATGGGCTCAAACTACCATGCCTGAGTTTGGGTTTTTTTTTTGGGTTTTGGGTTCGTTAAATTTAGATCCATCATTTGTGGAGTAGAACTCTTCAATACTTAAATTAATAATCATTTATAAGAGAAATACACGAGGGAACAATATGTAATCAATGTAGCCATCAGAAAAATCACCCTTCTTTAATACTCTTCTTTAGAGGTTTATGTGCACATCTTCCTCCGCCTTCCTGCATTGGGATAAGGGTAAATAATGAAAAGATTTCATGCTTTATTCTAGGAATAATCATGTAAGATGATTTTCTTAATCTTGAAAGTTTACGATATTACGTATAAAAATGCGTGATTGGTGGATGAGGCTTGGGCAAAACGTGCCTTAAAGTCGTCAAATAGACCCCACTTTGGTGAGGTCCTCGAGCATCTAACAAAAAATGGTAGCCATGCAAGGACTTAGAATTATGCAGGGGCTTAGAGTTCTTAGACAGGATGATCTATGAGCATAAAGATACTAAACTCAACTTTAAGGGACTTGTCTAAAATGAATCATTTAGAAGATTATATCGATAGGCTAAACGAACTTCTTAAAAAGGGATCTCGTGCAGGATCTAACTTGAGGTCGAGCGAGGAGTGTTCTTAGACTCATTCAGTATAATCCTCAACCCCAAGTTTGTGTGCAAGGATATGGGGCTTATTTAAGCCCAACATCACACTCATGGGTTTAAAATTGTTAAGCTAAGGCATGTTAGTTGCCTCTCCAAATATTTATGATTGAAACGACTTGAAGACTTAAGTACTGATGTTTGGTTCCTGGTTTCTAGGTCTTGTTTTTTCATATTCCTATATGTGGATATGACATAACACATGAAAAAAAATCAAAGAGATATAACAAGAGCATGTGAATAAAAGGCTAAAGCCTAAGTCATTTTAAAATTTAAAATTATCTAAGAAGAAAATGCCACGTGTTTGGTTTATGATGTGTGGGTGAAAAGACATATAGCCCCTTATTAAAGAGGGTTAAACCAATATAAGTCCTAAAACAATTTTCTTTCATCATTTTTATAAGTATAATTTATTTTTTCTTTTTGTCTAAGTTTCAAGATATGGATAATGCAATCACACTACTAAAAAAACACCATAAAAAATTATCTAGTTCTAATTGAAATTGAAACTTGGGACGTGTTTGATTAGCGAAGACTATATTTAAGGCATTAGTATTCATTTACCATGCTAGTAATACGTCCGAGCATTCGTGATAGGGTTAAAAAATTCTTGTCATTTCTTTGAGATCTTATGGTGTGTAAGAAATTATTGATCTTAGTAGACCAACATATGGGTTCGAGGCTTTCATAAGCAGAGGAACCTAGGAACATCTAGATCTAAGTTGAGGAGTTTAGGAACGTCTAGATCTAGGCCTATAATGGTTGAAACAAAGGTTAATAGACTCTTTAAATGAGAGCTTGAAGAGATTGTGAAATAGATAAGGGGACCTCAAAAACTAGGAACTAAAACTTTGTTATGGTTAGGTAGTTAGAGAATCAATTAGAGGAGACTACAAGCCAATACTCGATAAGAGAAGGGGTATGTAACTTAAATCCTTTTATTACAGTGAGGATTTGTAAACAAAACTAAGAGTGCCTTGAAATGAGGGTAAGAGATAACAAGTTTTTTTACATGTGTTTAAGTTTTGGTATAAGTGTTTCCTTTATAGCCTCACAAGTAGATTATTCCTTAAGTATTACATCTGCATAAGCTAACTACATCTAAATAGATGAGTCACACTAACTGTATTTGAGAAACTTATAAGGCATAAAAGAGATAAGCTATCTTGGAATGTGTTAAGGTATTACTATTCCTTGTTGGGGTGTGTTAATGAGGCTCGAGGTCTTACTGCATTGTAGACAAAACACACACGCACACATATAAAATAAAATAGATGAGTGTTTTATCATACTTCCACCTTTTATTCATCATCTCATATTTACCTGTTCATGTCACTATTTATAGCTATTTTTTTTCTTTTTAAGTCCATGGAATTTTTATTGTTTTGCCCCTCGGTCATTCAAATTAATTTCTTTCTCATTTCATCCTTTTAAGTTATGCTGGCATGGTTTAATGTATTGGGATCTATTTTAATTTATTTTCTCCTGCTTATTCGATATATCATATAATATTTCAAAGTCAGCTAAAGATGTATTTTACAAAATAAAATTCAATTTTGTAGGTAAATTTTTTTTGAAAGAACAAAGGACAAAAAAATAACACCAATAATAAAAACATAACTATTTTTTGGTTTAACAATTCATATGTCTGAATATCATAGTAGTTTTAAATTATGCATATTAGATTAGGTATTTTCATTTTGATCTAAAATTTCATTTTTATCACGTTTCAATTCCTATATGTGTAGGGATTAAAATGAGAGATGAAATATTTGAACGACCACTCATATTCCAATCACAAAAAAAGCTCATGTTGGTGTCAATGAGTTTGTCTTAGAGAGTGAGTTCAACTGAGGTGGTTCTAAAAAAAAAATAGACCGGGACCCATAAATTTATTTTGATTTGGTTTAATTTTGAGTTTTTAAACTGATTAGAAAGTGTTTAATGTTGAAAATGTCATTATTAGAGTTTCTAGGAAGTTTTACATGTATTTTTTTGTGAAAGCATAAAAAAATAGGCTTTTAAGGTCCAAAAACACACATTCTAGTTATTTGGTCATCAAAGGTGATGAGAAACTATACTAAAAGATAACATGTTGTTTTTCCAGATGGATGATGTGTCGTACATTATATTAAAAAATTGAGTGAATGATATTCTCCCTTTTTTCTTGAAAATAAATGCAAATGAAAGGTCATTTGTCGTATAAAAAATAATATTGTTGTCAACGTAGCTTGAACATGTGACCTTTGGCTAATTAAAAACACGCGTTTGACAATTAAATTACAGGACAAAAATGTTATAAAATGATGAACAAAATATATTAACCTAGTTCATTGTTTATATGAATAGTTAAATTAACTCCACGACATATATATAGTATGATATTTCATAATAGATAATAGAACCAAAACATCAATTAAATTTCTTGGTTGTAAACATGTTTGAAAAGTGTATTTGAGCTTGCTTTTCTATTGCTAGACAAGGCTTCATGTTCGTCAACTCGATGTCAAGTAAATCAAACACATGAGGTTCACTCTATTTATTAAAGATGTTTGAGATTGTGATGTAAAATATTTTAAAAAAAAATACATTAAAATAATTTTTTTTATGATTTGTTTTATTTTTAATATTAATATATCAAAACCATCTAAATATACTAAAAAATTATTTAAATATCTTTCCATTTGAAAAATATTTTTAAAAATTATCTAAAAAAAAAGTAGAGAAAATAGAAGTTGTGCTAGGGATGGGGGGAGCTGGGGTAGAGGTAAAGACTAAAGCACCTTCGCATGATGAAAACAAGAAATTATGATCAAGGCTGGGATAATTAGGACTTGGGAGAATCTGAATATATTTCTTTATTAGCGGCCTAGTGGTCATTCGATGTACCAAATGATTAAACGTGGAAGATGACTATTGATAACTTCATTTATAAAGAAAAGTTACATTGAAAACTTAGCCATACTCATGAAAAGGCAATTTCCTCTCTTCCGAATAGATTCTGCTTTAGGAGCAGTTTTCAGACCGAGTCACTTGTTCGTGTGGAACTTCGACATGGTCAATGGCTCAAATCAGGAAGAAGAGAATCGATCAGCAAAGTTCAAACTTCGAGGACAACATTGCATTATTGGGCCTCGAGAATGTGAACGAGAGTTGTGCCTTTCACAAGTGGCTTATGCAAACCCTCCACGCGTCCTCTGTACGGAAATACCAGCTTTAGATGTCGGGTCGGTTTGTCAATCAAACCAAAACAAACGGCGTGCAAGCGCAAAACCGGAAAATGAGAGCTAATAACCTCAGGCTCGGGATTAGATGGCTGATTGAGAGTTTCGACAGAGATTTTTCTCGGAGTATTTTTTCTTTAAATTTATTTTTAATATTATCATATTAAAATATATATATAAAAAAATTAAACTAAAAAATGTAACTTACGGGAGTGTTATACACCATCTAAATCTCAGATTCCTTTGAATCCTCCCAATGAAAAAAATATTTCACAGGTCATCGGTCTGTATATTATAGCAAAATGAAAATTGCACAGCAATTGACACAAAGAATTCGTGTCCAATATATACTGCCTTCAATTAATTCGTCGGGCCTTGGAACTCTCAACATTCTGCATATTTCGACAGTTTTACCGAGGAGCAAATGTTCCCTTGTCTTTTGTTTCAATGCAAGGAAAGAAAACGAGAAATAACAGGGGTTGTTCTGTCTTTTACTCTTGCATGGCTTGCACGAATCAATACGGCACCGCAGACCTCACGTACCTCACTGGAAATGTACATGGAACATGGCGAAACAAACATGACCCTTGCCTTATTGTTACATACAGTAGTGTTTTTTTTTATACTTTTTTCGTAAATGACGATTGAAGCTCTTCAGATTGCTTTTCAGAAATACCATTTAATGCTTGTCAAGTTTTGAAGCTCCCCCCCCCCTCAAAGAAACTCAATGGGTCAGAGGCTGCATAATAGAGGGTGGTGGTGGGTGCCCTCCCAATCCCAAATCCTCACCCATTACCCCTTTCGGAATTTGAACCTAAGTTCCATTTGAATAAAATACCAAATTTAAGCATGATATTAATTAAAATAGTGAATTTCAGCGGTAATCAAGTGTAAGTTTCCTAACTCGCGGTATGCATTCATTAGGTTTAAAAAACGAAAATGAAAATTAACAAAATCATGAAAGGATCTGAATAAATTATTATAATCATAATAATCACAAACACTATTTACTGAAATAGAGTTTTATGTTTTCTTTTTTTTTTCCTTTCAATTTCATACTTTAACAACAAAAACCTTTTTTTATTTTTTTTACAATTTTATCCTTCAATATTTAATTGTTTTAAAAATTAAACTTTTTTTTATTTGCTTTCTATAAGTTTGTACTGATCTGATGGTCTAAGTAGCGAGTTTAGAAGATTGACTTTGTTTATATTTTTTTGTTCTTTTTTAATTGAATGTTTGTTTAATTGGGCTTCATATTTTTTTCAATTTGCTTTTTATAGGTTATCCTAATCTCATGACTCGGATTGCAGGTTTGACAGGTGTACCCAAGTTAACTCATTTTATTTTTTTGGATCTTTTTTAAATTGAATATTTCTTTTTTTAATTTTACCCTCCAACAACTCAATCTTTTTCCTTTTTATTTAATTCTTTTTTAATTTTATCATTCAATATTAGGTTGTTTAGAAATTGAGCTTAGTATTTTTTCTCAATTTACTTTCTTTTGAATTATTCTAATCTCATGACCCAAAACGTGGGTTTAACAAGTTAGCCTAGGTTGACTTAGATTCTTTTTTTTTTTTGTCTTTTTTTAATTATTTATTTTTTACTTCATCTTTCAACATTATCTTGGTTGAAAACTGGACTTTCTAATTTTTTTTTATTTTTTTTATAACGTTATCTTAATCTCATGACCCGGGTTGCGAGTTTGACAGGTTAACTCAGGTTGACTAAGATAAATTTTTTTTAATTTAATATTTTTTTCAATTTTATCCTTTAATATTGGTTTGATTTTGAATTAAACTTTATAGCTTATTTTGATTTATTTTCTATAGAATTATCAATATCTTATGATCTTGGTTGCAGATTTGACAGGTTAACCCGGGTCGATCCAATATGTCACCGTCTTAATATTTTTAAAAGATATTATCCAATATGTCATTATCAATATTTAAAAAAGATATCATCCAATATGCATTATACTATGGGTTCATGATTAATTGTTTTTATTAGAAAACAAGTTAATAACACTTAAATATTTATTTACATTAAAAAAATTGATCTGACCCACAACATATTGTGGGCTAATAATCTAATTAATTCCAAATTTCACAGATAAAGGAGTACCAAGGTTATAATAAATTCATGCCCAAACTGTATTTGAAAGACTGTTTGTTTTTATGGCAGTTTCTGCGTTTTGAATAGACCATACAAATCAAGTATTTGGTTACCATTTCAACCATAATTTTAGAGTGTGGAACCTTGTAAAATTAGAGGTCGAACCACAGGTTCACGTGAAGCAGAAGATTTTTTATTTTATTGATTTCCAACCACAATTATTCATCTCTCTCCACCGATAACTTTTGTAAAAAAAAAAAAGAACAATTGTTACAATGAATGACCAAAATACCCCAATCGTCCTCCCAAACAACCTCATCTTTTGTAACCTTGAGGGATATATGGTGATATTTGCTTTATTGCTTTGCTTCTCTGGTGTTATAAGATTGAAATCCTAAGGTCACACCTCTATTTGTTCTTTCCAAAAGGAAATCATTACCAAAAAATAAGTGAGCAAACTTTTGAATGGTAGAAATTACCTTCATCTTCTTTCAATAACCATAATATCCTTCCATCATATGCTTGATTTTTCCCTTTTTCTAATCTGTTTTCACAAACCACTATCATTTACATTAATAGATCTTGGTAAGCTAACCTTGATAGTTTATTACGCTCATTTTCACTTTTTACATTTCAGATGTTATATCATTGTTTCTCATGTTGAAATCATCACCTTCATCTTTGTTATGTTTAAACTTTTGATTTTGTGTCATTGCATGAATGAAAGTTATTCCTTGTTAATTATTATGGTACAATAAAAAGAAGAATAACTTAGATAGTGAATATAAACAATAGACGAGGGATTGCTAGTTGGGTAATCCAATCTTTTTCTTATAAAACCCTCAATTAAAAACTATATTTTGAATGGAATCAATTATGTGATGTTGCTAATTGCATAGATCACATATGTTTTCTAGGGGTGTTCAAAAAAACCGAAAAACCGATTAAACCGAGAAAACCGGAAAAAAAAACTGAAAAAACCGAACCGTGAAAAAAAACCGATTAAACTGATTAAAATTTTAAAAAAACCAACCGGTTCGGTTTTTTAAGCCTGGAACTGGAAAAACCGAACCGAAAAAAACCGGAAAAAAAACCGAGCCAAACCGAAAAAACCGAGCCAAACCGGTTTGAACCGGTTTTTTCTCTAAAAAACCGAACAGAACCGAAACCGGTCGGTTTGAACCGGTTTCGGTTTTTTTTTTTTTAAAAAAAAAATTCGGTTTGGTTATTTTTTTTTATAAAAACCGAACCGAACCGAACCGTGAACACCCCTAATGTTTTCAGCCTTTTTTTATCCTAGACTTCATTCTCTTACAATTATATTTTTAGATTTTCAGGTAATCTATGTTGTTTTTAAACAATCTTGAATTCAAAACTACATGTTCGATGAAATGTATTGGAACTTGCTAATTATTTTATCTTTGATCACCATTGTGATCAACTTTATGTTATTGCCTTCTTTCACGTTTGAGTGATAAGTTATCAAGGTGATTGTGGTTCACAAAAAATAAGGTTGTTTCCTTTTTATATTTATCTTATTATACCAAAATATGTAAATAGAAAACAAACATTGCCAAGGTTTGTTTACCTTAGACTTTATTTTTTTACAATTATTTTCCTTATTGAGGCAATTGATACAAGTAGATGTAGATATTGATTGTTTCAATCTTAAATGCTTGTTTACTTTTAATTTCAGAAAACATTTCCTTGATTTTTAGTGGCAGTTATACTTGTGTTTCACACAACATTTGTTTGCTTGTTAATAGACCTTTTGACAACTATTTTTAACAACATCCCTTAGCTTCTCATTGGAAGTTTTACTAGTTTTTCTTATTATTGTTTACGGTGCAATATGTATGTTGTTTTTAGTATGATGTTTTTTTATGCAGCATTCTGTTTTGAGATACAGAAACAAGTAAGTAGCACTTTAGTTTTTTGAGTTATAGTTGGCATCACATTCATTGCATTGCATAACTTTTTTTGTTCATTGCTGGTCAAAGTTATGTCTTAAAGTTATGTTGTGCAAGTCAATATTGTGTTTGGAATGATGCGACAATTTAATTGGTAAAGTTCAATGTTGCTTAATGCTAATGTAATAATCTATGTATACCTAATCGTTTTCTTTACTAGAAGAATCATGCTTCTCTTTCTTTGAATTTTATGATGGATTAAATGAGATTGACATATGAGATGGTAAAGATCATTTGATCCAGAACATTACTATTTCTAAAAGGGTAAAAGCATCTATGTTAGTTGAATTATATAACTTTTTCTATTACCAAAATCTCCCCAGGAGTGGAATTAACAACATAATTCTAAAAGTTGAATGTTGGATCTTTAAACATCATATATTTACATTATCAAATGTTTTGGACATGGATACTAACAATGCATCAATTTTTGTACACTGAAGTATTAGCAATGTGTTTTTATACTTTAGACATGATTAAACAGTTGATATGTTTAGGAATCAAATTTTGAGTTTCCTTTTTTGTTATTAGATATGTGTGTGTGTGTGTGTGTGTGTTTGTTTGTTTGTTCCTTTATTATATTTTACTTGCATCAAGTGTCCTTTATATAATGTGGTATTATGGTAGGTGTAAATAAATTATTTTTACATCAAAGTTCATTTGATAAAAAAAATTATTTTTCATTGTAGATATAGATGCACGATGGTCTAATGATCTATTTGATTAGAATTATGATAATGTAATGAATCGTGTTATTGATTATGTTAAGTATGGTGGTGGTGGTGACGACGATAATAATGATGGTGATTGTGATGATGACAACACACATGATGATGATAATGACGACGACAAAAAAAATGATGTCGATGAAGAAGGTGATGGTGAGTTATTTTGGCTTTGAGAGTTTAATTGTCGTAAATTAGTATTATACACAGTTGGAGCTCTTGCTATATACTATAATAATTACATTTATAAATAACCTTGTATGGTTTCTTGCAACACATGAATGCGATGATTGAATGAAATTATACATAGGAATTGAAAATATTATGTTAATATATCTGGGATTAATGCAACAACATTTCAAAGTCTACCCAATAAAGGTTAAAAACATCAAGATGGATGAGTGTTATTGAGAAAGTTGGCATGTTTCTTTATACATTAGCATTAGGTACTTTAAATAGGGAAGTTTATGTGAGATTTCAACATTCCAAGAAATATTCAATCGTGTTCATTTTTCAATACATTGTGAAATATGATGTATATTTGGAATGTGGAAGAAAATGTGGAGAATTTTGCAGAATATGCCTACATTTCCTTACAAAACACAAGTTCAAATTGTAGTGGCATTCATGGCACTACATAAATATATTAGAAGGAAGTCGCAGGAAAATGTGGTATTTATAAAATTTGATCTTCATCCTAATTTTGTTTTTGAGGATATTTTAATCGATGTGGTTCCACGTTCACAAACCCATGAAAACAAAAAATCTTTGCCTATGATTATATTCATGATGAGATTGTAGCAAGTTTAATGGGACAATAAAACTAGTATTGTAATTCATATGACTGTTTTACAATGTATTCATAATTCAATACACATTAATGAATTTGCAAAATAAAAAAATTAATATTTGTTTTTTTGGCCATTTTATTAACAATATTAATTTCAACTATAATTTTAATCAAACACATTTGACATGTTTTTTGTCAAACAACAAATTCAATCATAGTTTTAATAAAAAAAAATTTTAATCAAATTAACTACAACTAAAAATAATGTTTTAAAATTTATTGTTTCTCAAACGACAACCATAAAAATTACCGCAATTCTAAAAACATTCAAAATTGCGTTTTGAAAACTACTCGAGGTGATAAAAAAAAAATCTTGAACAATATTATTATTCTGTATGTAATTTTTTGTTTTATTATTATCAACTAAACATACCTTCCGTGGTATGTTTTATTAACTTCAATTAAATCTTCAAATTAATTTCAATCTTTAAAATATCAATTATTCATGTATTTCTCTCTTCAAAGAAAAAGAAGATGACTACACAAGAAAACGAAAGGCTATGTCTAAATATTTGTGAATTTATTTAGTTTTAAAATAAAATCAATTAAAAGAATTACTTTCTTCTTGTAAACTTACAATTACACCTGGTGGATATTACAAATTTTAAGAAAACAATAATACAATAAATCACGAAAACTATATTTTTTGAGATATAAGAAGTAATATTAAACTTTACAATAAACAATGTAGAGAGAATAAGTTGTTTAGACATTTACCAACGAAGTGTTAATATAGCGGTTAAAATAGCATTACACACTTGTTGGGAAAGGCAACCACAAACTCCGAATGGGATTAGTCCAACTCTTTAAAAAGAATATAGGAATACCTAGGTCAATGATAAAAAAGGATTGTTCAGTAATTTACTAAATAGCTAATTAGTGCTTTTCAATAAAATTATTGATGATTATTCAAAAAAAAAAAAAAAACAATGGAGAGAGAATAACATTATCAAAAAAGAAAAGCTTGTTTTCTTTATTTTAATACAATGTTATCCAATAACTTTTATTAGGAATTTTGATTTAATCTCGGTTTATATGTTTTTATTAACATTTTATGACTTAAGTGTTAATTGATACAATTAGTTATTTTTATTGAGATTTTTGTTGATAATTTTATTTACTTTGAAGCGATATCGAGTAGTAATATGAGATTTATTTTTTTTTTAAAAAAAAACGTAGAAGATATATGAGATATGCTAGTGGCTCTATTTCATCTATGTGTCCCTGCTATGAACAGGTTCTAGTCCTTTGAAACTCCTCCTTCGTAAGGGAAAAAATGTAGTAATTTAATCATTAAGGATTTCAACTAGACAGTACCAGAAATTTAAAGAAACCCTCATTTTGTAACTCAAAATTAATATAAAAAAATAATAATTACGCAACAAATCAAATCAAACAAAACATTTAAAGAATCAAGATAATTTTTTTTCTTTTTTTTCTATTTTCTTTCTGCCAAGAATCAAATACCGACGGTGATGGGGTATCCCCTCACCGATATTATGAACGTTGGACCAGTTTTACACGTATTAGACGACAAATCTACAGATCATAATAGACGATCAATGTGCACCAGAAGCTAAATAGAAGAACGGCAATTTTTTTTTTTATGGGATTTGGCAAATAATTTTTAGATGACATGACTCACAACCACGAGAACCTCAAGCACAGTTTTGCAAATGGTGGTAAGAGAAAACTGCGGGCTGTTTCTCCCCACCTCCCCGACACAAAGCGGTTTAGAAACGGTGGTTTTCCTTCTCTTTCTCTCTCCCTCTCTTAATACAACTTGACAGCCCACAATATCATCATTAGGGTTATAGTTTTCTACCTAGAACCCACTCTTCCGCTCACCATAAATTTGTCTGCTTGTGTTTTGTTTGCTAGTACAATCAATGGTAGCTAGCTAGAGGGGTCCATTGTAGTATTGTATCAGAGGGTACGTTGCTACAGCACTGCTGTATGCTGCGGCTGGAAGAGTAGAGGTCGTCTTTTTTGAAATTTTAAGGGCAGGGGGGCTTTTAGAGGTGGCCGTCTGTAAGAGAAATAATAAAATTGAGGCCACTGCTTCAAGAAGTACTTCTCCTTCCACGGTAAAGATGATCTTTGGTATTTCGCTTCTTGCATGTTATGCGTACCTCTTTAATTTGCTAGACGAAATCTAAAATCAGAAAATAAAGAGACAGAAAAAGACATGCCTCACGGGTCTTCTTTGTGAGAGATCGAGGGAAGGGAACCCAAAAATAACATACACTCGTTATGAGGAGTTCTAACTTCCATCTCGGCAAATGCCATAACATAAAATACCCTCGTTTAAAGGAGTGTTCTGATTTACATGTATTTAATTTCTTTTTTTTTTCTTAAAAAAAAGAGCATGAAAAAAACAAAATGCGGTCTGTTCCATCTCTGACAACAGAATGTTAAAGTAGATACATATAAGGTAATTGTAGATACATCACCGAATTGTATATATTTTAGAGCATTTCTTATAGGAGAAAACAGCCTTGATAATTATAATCGTGTGCTGATTTATTTTGCTTTTATTTATGACGATGGATCTTTCATGTTTTGTCTCTTTTTTTCTTCACAAATTCGTAGGAATAATGAGAACGGTGGTAATATTTGATCTATTACTACTTATTGGCCATGGTTCTTTCTTTCTTACTTTTCTGGATATTAATTATTATTTGAGAATGAGTTTAATCGGGCGTGATTTTGATGCTTCACAGCTAGTTCTTACTCGCTCGCTACGTTATGTTCATATTGTAAGTAGTTGACAATGTGGGATTGTTAGAGTTTGTTCATTGCACCACTGGTTTCGAACTGTACACTTGCTTGTCTGGTGGGATACTTACCTGGCTTGCTATGAGGTCAGAATTTTTTTTTGCCGGAATTGGCTTTCGCAGGGAGCAGGCTATTGTTGACTGATCGATAGATAAACTGATTTTAAGTCATGAATAGGAGGAGCGCACGGAGACATGGGCGGTAGGGCAAAATAAAAAATTACATGGTCTTTCAAAGATCAGCTTTCCTGGTGCGGCGGTTGATGATATGACAAGGGATTCTTGGCATTGCTAGAACCATAAATATAATTAATCCCACTTGTTAAAGAGAGTAAATTAAAGCTATTTAAATCTAGAATACACAGCTTGAAATTCTAGCCAAGCATGCACTGGGTGATGGATTATGAAAATCACTGCCAAGTGATCTGGTGGTTGGATTGCAAAGTGCAGAAGGTTTTGTTGTGGATCAAGCCCCATTTATTACGAAAAGATTGCCTCTTGAAACACCATGGCTATTATTAAGGCGTGCATCTTTTCTTTTTCTTTTTTTTACCAGTAAGATACTCTTAATATTGGTTGTTTCCGGTGGTTCATATTTATTTTTTAAAAATAAAATCTTGAGTTCAAATCTTGTATATAGAATATATTATTACTGAAAAAACTTTATCTTTAATTACCCGACCCGACTCTACCGGACTAGTCGGGATTCAATATGCTTCTGGATA
>Ga0307514_10001784_pt1 | contig 24345 bp, 14 predicted proteins | sample 16_EM_MG_FD_203088 | JGI IMG/M metagenome (GOLD analysis project Ga0307514, IMG submission 203088) | Populus trichocarpa ectomycorrhiza microbial communities from riparian zone in the Pacific Northwest, United States - 16_EM | ecosystem: Host-associated > Plants > Roots > Unclassified | place...
TCGTGACTGATATGAACCCCCGCTAAAGAGCATATCACCTGAGCAATACTTGCGAGCCTCAGCGTGGTATGCGCTGTCGGGCGTCCTACAAGTCCCAGTATCACTGCCAGAGGAGAACCCCTAACAACTGAGCTGTACTGAATGACTTATCAAAGCACCAATCGAGACGAAGGAGCGCCGACAGGACTTGAGTAGCAACTATTCTAGCGGAGGAGCACAATTGGAGAGTGGGGGAGGGGGGGTATAAAGCAGCCCACTATGTGGAAGTGATGAGTAGTGCAGTGGCTTCTGCAGTCATACAATCTTATCACTGTGGAGGGGTAAAATTTACCTCAATATTCATCTTGAGAAAACATAACTGTAACCTTCATTCCAGTGGTATACTCAGACAGCGCAGAATGAATGGCTGCGGCCACAAACACTAATGTCTGTGGTGAGAGAAATTGAAAGAACTGTGATGTGGTCAGTTGTCGCCCTAAGCTATTGGTGGTAAAGAACAACTGATGGTGGCTTAAGTCAATGACTGCCATCAGTGTGAACCATGAATCTGTAAGGGGGGTTCCAACGACCTACGTATAGGTACTTTAAACGGCCCTAGATAACTTCCCTTTTACTTACTAAGGTTTTGGAAACCTTATCCCATATTTCTTGTAATCTTAAATACTGCAAAGTTTCGGCAGACTTCCTCGTAGCTTGAAGTTGCTTTGTTTTCCGTGCCTTCGTAAGCTGCTTTTTACTCTGAGGTAAAGGATTAATTCTACCCTGATGCAGTCTACTGCAGGCTCTTCCAGATTCCCCAATGAGACGCTCAGCACAATCCAATATCTGATCAGCTTGTATATCCTCTGTAAGATCCCTTGGTGCAGTATATACCTCTCGTATATCCAAAGTCTGATCATTCCTATCCGGATGTACACCGGCCTCGTTGTTACTTATGTGGATGGTCAGATTGTCTTCGAAACCTTCTGGGGTAGACGGTAATAATCGATCTCCGATGTGGGCTCATTCCTTGAGGTTCCCGATATAGATGATCAATCCTTGCTGTAGGCCAACATTGAATGCTAGCCACCAGACACACTGAGCTACGAAGATGTACTGCTTATCCCTGGCATAGGATATTATCTTTTTGAGGGCGTATACAATGACGTGGTTGTCGTTCTCGAAGGTAATCGTCATGCTCACATGATGTATACTTCTCCAAGGTAATACTTATCAAAAGGTGCGGGGGCAGCTGCTACTGAAAGCTAATATATTTCATAATAATAGGTCTAGGTATCATGGAAACACAATAATAAATAAAGGTCTTCTTCCGCTGATAGGTATCATAGACTGTTTCACTGCTAGAGCTTGTTCTTCTCATTGCCTGAACAATGCGATCACTTTATAGAAGCTTCATTGAGATGTTACGCACACGCTCCCATCCTTCGCCTTGCATGATTTTGATAGCAATGTGCTTTGCGACTTACATCCTAAATGAATGCACATGGTAGAGATTGCCACAAATCCCTATGGTTATCGTGTTCATGCAGTGGAGGTATCATAGTGTTACACTCCTGATAAGAATCAGGCCACAACTGCACAATATCATCAATCAGATCATAACTTCAACTTAGACATCTTGCGCTCGTATGGTTTGGTAGTTGGGAACATCTGCCGATCATAGTCAGAGTGTCTTCGAGCTAATCGATAATGTAGTATGATGGCATCATAGGTTTACGTGGCGACCCACCACTACTTTGCCAACGTAGATTAAATGGTACGTATCCATGTATGCTATGGCAAGTGATACTAATGCAGTTGCCATTCCGTCACAAACCAATGTGTGGGGATGATCCAGGCCTCACATCAACAGCTAATGTCATATTCCCATAGTCACACCATGCTTAGGCCGAGACTATTCTCTTTGGTTGGGGAGTACCCGAATGATCACCCTCACATAAGAGATTGGGTCGGGATCCCATGTACTCACATATTGGCTAACACCTGCGCGGTCTGCGGAGCGAGCTCTGATCAAAGATAATGTTACGGGGGTATTTTAAGTCCCAGTTTCAATACAACATTTATTAGACTAAATACAGCCACCTATCGCCTTGTCCTCTTCTCCTCGTCTTCCCAGACTCAATCTCTTATCCTCTAAGAATAAGAGCTTACGACTCTTCCTCGTCTGTCCAAGGTCGCTCTTCGGACCACTCTTCGTAAGGTAACTGTGCGGTAGTAATGTACCGGTGTACGTCGTGCCCGATATTGTTGATAATCGCTAAGAACAAAAGATGCGGGGAGATGTGGGTTAAACCCCGATCATTGCTGAATAAAATTGCGTCACCGATAGTTCCGACGAGATGTTGGTGTGGGTATTGACAAGCATTGGGTTTCCACGAACACATATAGGGCGTATTCACGAAGGTGAAATAGGGAAGTAATTGTAAAGGTTTTTAGATAGCATTCTTAATAATATTATAAGGTGTTCTTCGCTGGTAATGTCTGACTGTAGATTGCTGCTAGAGCTTGGTTCTCTCCATTGTCAGAGACGATGGGAGCTTTTTATAATTGGTGCCTCAGGTCAAGCTTGCCTTTGACTTTCCGTCATGACACCATTATTGCTTGATAGCTTATCTTCCGGAGCAACTGAAGTGCCCCGTTGATAGTGCCACGAGTTCCCCTTGGTTATCGTGTTCATGCATGAGCTGTTTTAAGACGTTACGTCCCCTCGCGGGCAGTCCTCATGATCATGATATCAATCGCAAATATTGCCAGCTCATAACCTCGTATTCAACATCTTGCTTCCCATTCGTTCAGTAGCTAGGACATCTGCCGACCTTAGTCTTATCAGTGCTTATCGCAATATAATATTAATAGCTCTTCACTATTAATTGCCTCACCATTAATTTGGCTATTCGGCATTGCGTCAGAGATTTAATCGGCGACCAACCGATACTCCGCTAGCATAGATTATAACATGTTCTTGACGTTGCAATGCATACGGTCTTAATTTAATAAGCCGGTTTGCTTCTGGCCTCTTATCTTCAGCCAATGCCATTAATCCCTCAGACACTGCATGCTTAGGTCTCGACCTTCCATAGACCGGGGATTGCCGCAAGTGCTCTCACCGCTTTGCGCATGAGCTTGCAGATCCCTGGTTTTCGCATATTGCAATAACGTCTGCTGTGCATGTTGTTCTGCGTCATCGCAACTTAACTATGCATTGTCCCGCTAAACAGGGTTTGATAAGTGTGGTCAATAATTATGCGCACTGCTGAAGGTTTTTCACTTCCCAGTTAAGGCGACATAATTGCATCATCATAGTTGAATCCGCTAGTGCGACTTCTTAGTCATCACTAATTGATCGACACGCGGCTCAAGTGTAATCCCGCTAAGGATCACTTGACTGACAAACATGTTTATGTATACGCAAGTAGGTGTTTTGCATATGAGCATCTTTAAGACTTGTCACATGTACCTGCTTCGTTCAAACATGTATCATTACCGCTGCTAAAGGAAAACCCGTAACAGATAATCCTGCTAGTATAAGGTAATGAATTGGGTTGAAAATAACACACTCGGCAGGGTTGTAGCCCTTTCCATCTGGCAGTGTTATTGCATCATCAAATGAACTCCCACAGCGTATGCTTCAATGAATCTGCTAAGCCGTAACTTATCCAATCGAGACAGGTCCCACGCATAACCCACTAAAGCTAAATGTAACAACTCTTGAGATGCAAAGATAGGTGTTATGCATATCACTCTCTGAAGTGACATGTATCCATAGCTATTGAAGGTTGCATAGACACTGTTAGAGGAGAACCCCTAACAGAATTCTTATAATCGATGATCTTGGAGAGATAAGTATCGTCAAACAGCAGCTCCCTAACTTGGATTTGAAGCTCAGTCTCTGATCCTACATCCAAACGGTAACTTCAGACAATAGTTTGAGGAGCTCCATCTGCCAAACCCCTTCGAATAGTACTGATCTTTAGTTTTGATGACGTATATTTCTGCGGTTTAGTATCATCAGAAGTCCTATTCAGGAGCAGAAAACAGAATACACAGCTACCAATTCTTGGGTTTGTGGATTGAGTTTAGAAGCTGGACCACTACACAATTGACACACAGATGGTGTACCAAGAGGAGCACCTGCTAATGCCCACTGACAATCCTGGACTTCAATCAAGTATTTCAAAGCTTCATCCACCATCGAGTATTTCTCATCAGAAATGATTGGCCAGGGAGTTTATATGAATACGATTCCCTCCATGAACCGTTGCGCAACCTCATACATCGCTTTTTGGTGTTGAGGAAAATTGCGATCTCCACCAGCCATTTGTTGAGGAACATTCAGATATCCACCATTGTTGGGAAGTGGGAGGGCCGAGGCGGGTACAACATCAGACTCGCGTAATGTGTTGAGGGTTGACTTTTGCCATTTTGTTACGGGGGTGTATACCCTACGTAACTTAACTAAGTATCTGTTGATACTCAAGTAAGTACTAGGTCCACAGCTGTAGATTCTAATCGTTATTCTAAATGTCACTAAAGCTATCGGAGGATTCTTGTTCGGAGGATTGAATTCGTAATGCTTTGAAACATATCGCTGTTCCGGGATTGAGCTTAATCTTCCGTATGCAATCCTTAACCTGATGAGTTCCTTTCCTGTCTGAGGGATAAGCACAACATAAACACTCTCCTGCGCTTTTCCTTCTTAGAATCTCAGTTTTTTCGATGCCCTCCGTTTTGGAATGATTTGGAGTGCTCTTCCTTTTCTTAACCCTAAGAGTAGTCTTAGTTGATGCCAAGGGGTTTATACGTCCACTCCTGGTTGTTCCCTTGGTTTTGAACGCTTCAATATCCCGTAACCTTTGGGAATCTCGAAGAAACTCTTCGCACTCATGAAGTATCTTATCCTGCAGGCTCAGATCATTTCTCATCTAAAGCTCTGGGATGGTAGCTGTAACGTCCTTAGGCACAGGTACTAATTCGGACCTGGTTCGTAGATTATCGATATAATTGACCAGACCGGATTGCAATCCTATAACTGAAGCTATCCACCACACGCTTTGCGCCAGGAAGATGTACTGGTTGCTTCAGGCGAATGCGATAATCTTTTCCAAGGCGTAAACTATAATATCGCTGTCGTTCTCAAAGGATATAGTCATTCCCTGGAAGATCGTATCGCTCATACTTTGATAGTCGCAGATCAGGGTGCGGGGCTGCCGCTACACAAAGCTAATAGATTCTAGGTATAATTATAATAGGAATAGGTATCATAAAAACGCAATAATACATACGGATATTTCTCCGCTGGTAGGTCTCGTTTTTCTCCCTAGCTGTTCGAGCTTGTCTTTCTCATTGTCGGAACAATGTGATCTCTTTATAGTCCCCCTTCAGACTATGATTTAATCCCTCAATTGATAGCCACGTATCTGTGCGCCTTACATTCAATGAACGTGCCTGGTAGAGGCGGCCACACTTCCCTATGGCCAACGTGTTCATGCATGATATCATATCGGCTCATAAATCAGACCATAACTTCAACTTTGACATCTCGCATTATCTTGAGTTTATTCGGTAGTTTCTCGCAGGCTTACTGAATACCGGTTCATGCTGTGGAAACGTAGGCTTAGGACACGTATCATACGTTGCAATCCATACCCATGCAAATTAATGCATGGTGTTTGCTTCTGGCTAAGCCAATGTCATAAATCCCTCAGTTACATCATGCTGAGGTGGAGGCCATTCTCTACACCGGGGTGTACCGAACCTTTGCCCAACCCATGACAGAGTAGGAGAATTAGACCCCGCTTACTCGCATTTGACTATCAACTGCCGTGCATGTTTCATCATGCATATCCCGCATAGTTTCCAGGAAATGAAAGAAGCCCTAAGCGGTTCTCGGCTTACTCCGACTGATCCTGCTTAACACTTCTCGTGACTAATATGAACCCCCGCTAAAGGGCATATTACTGGCTTACTTGGATGTCTGAGTATGGTATGTACTCTTCCTTCACCATCTCCAAGTACCATTATCACTGTTAAGGGAGACCCCTAACACATTTAAGCAATATTGGTGCTGTGGCCCTGGCCGGATGTCGCAGATTTGGAAGTGAAGTGCGTGCAATGACAGTATCCACACCGCTCTGTTTGTTTGGCAGTGGAACCCTCATAGTTCATATTGTCTTATCAACACATGCCTGGGCTAGATGTAGGACCTCCTACTGGTTGTCCAAATCATCTTCTTCGATATCTGATGACGAGGTTGACAATCCAGGGTGTTTACTTTTGTCCTCCCGGATCTCCCGATTAGTATCATCATCAGCCAGCATCATAAGAAGAATCATAGCGCGGACATTAGCTATCTCCAACACCATACTTGAAGGCTGAGTTGGAAGCGCAAAAATTTCTTGTGCAATGACTTTTGGGTGTTCTTGTTAATGCACATGCAAGTACTCTTTCAAGGTGGGCTTCATGCGTCTTCTGTAAATAGTGATTCATCACCAGGCTGTTACGGGGGTATTTTAAGTCCCAGTTTCAATACAACATTTATTAGACTAAATACAGCCGCCTATCTCTTTGTCCTTCCTTCCTCGTCTTCCCAGACTCAATCTCTTATTCTCTAAGAATAAGAGCTTACCACTCTTCCTTGTCTGTCCAAGGTCGCTCTTCGGACCACTCTTCGTAAGGCAATTGTCCGGTAGTGATGTACCTGTGTACGTCGTACCCGATATTGCTGATAATCGCTAAGAACACAAGGTGCGGGGAGATGAGGGTTAAACCCTGCTCATTGCAGAATAAAATGGCGTCGCCGATAGTTCCGACGAGACGTTGGTGTGCGTATTGAGAAGCAGTTGGTTTCCACGAACACATACAGGGTGTATTCACGAAGATGGAAGAAAGAAGTAATTGTGATGGTTTAGTAGATAGAATTCTTAATAATATTTTAAGGTGTTCTCCGCTGGTAATGTCTGACTGTGGATTGCTGCTAGAGCTTGGTTCTTTCCATCATCGGGGACGATGTGAGCTTTTTTATAATCGGTCCCTCAGGTCAAGCTTGCCTTCGGGTTTCCGTCATGACACCATTATTGCTTCACAGCTTATCGCCGGATGCATCTGAAGTGCTCCGTTGATAGTGCCCCGAATTCCCCTTGGTTATCGTGTTCATGCATGAGCCATTTTAAGACATTACATCCCCTTGCGGACAGTCCTCATGATCATGATATCAATCGCAAATAATGCCAGCTCATAACCTCGTGTTCGACATCTTACTTCCCATTCGTTCAGTAGCTAGAACATCTGACGACCTTAGTCTTATCAGTGCTTATCGCAATATAATATTAATAGCTCTTCACTATTAATTGCCTCACCATTAATTTGGCTATTCGGCATTACGTCAGAGATTTAATCGGCGACCGACCGATACTCCGCTAGCGTAGATAATGACACGTCAATGACATTGCAATGCATTCGGTCTTAACTCAATAAGCCGGTTTGCTTGTGGCCTCTTATCTTCAGCCAATGTCATTAATCCCTCAAACACTGCATGCTTAGGTCTCGGCCTTCCATAGACCGGGGAGTGCCGCAAGTGCTCTCACCGCTTAGCGCGTGAGCTTGCAGATCCCTCGTACTCGCATATTGCAATAACGTCTGCTGTGCATGTAGTTCTGCGTTATCGCAACTTAACTATACATTGTCCCGCTAGACAAGGTTTAATAGGTGTGGCCAATAATTATGCGCACTGCTGAAGGTTTTTCACTTCCCAGTTATGGCGACATAATTGCATCATCATATTTGATTCCGCTAGTGTGACCGTAGTCTTCACTAATTGATCGACACGCGGCTCAAGTGTAATCCTGCTAAGGACCACTTGACTGACAACCATGTTCACGTAATCGCAGATAGGTGTTTTGCATATGAGCATTGTGAAGATTTGTCACATGTACCCGCTTCGTTCAAACATGTATCATTACCGCTGCTAAAGGAGAACCCCTAACACGGGCGGGCCGTAGGTTCCATGTTGATGATGATGGAGTAAAGTTGGAGAATGTAGACAGAAGTAGACAACGGTTAATATAGTATGAAGTTTAGTAGATTAAGGAGAAAATAGGGCAAAAAAGTCATGCTTGGTCGAGGAGGATGCAATCCGAGGCAGTGGTGTAAAAAGTGACTCTTGGCCCAGGAGCATGCAATATGAGGGGTACCTGGAAATAGTCCGGAAGACATGTTGGCGGTTCATGTGTATATTGTCAACGCTGGTTCTTTGTTGTGATTGAGGAAGCGTCAGGTGCACTGGTATAGATGGATTCTTCTTATCCCCAATTCCTGAATGTTAGCACCCCTATCCAAGTATGCTATTGATATAAGAATTGGAGGTTGGATTAAGCCATCATACCTAGAATTGAGCAAGGTGCACCTGGAAATCTCGACACACCTGATGAACTTGAGACATTAACATGGCGGTATCACTAACTCACTCTCAGGGCCGGACATATGGCATACTGAGAAATGGGTTGATCATGATCGCCCCTGCATATGACTCTGCCGAAGGTAGTTCATTGTACCTCTGGTTTGAGCATATAAGCGGTCATGGTGTGGCAAAGACTTGTTGGTGTGTTGAAGCATCTTGCAGGACTTGGACGGAGGATAGAGTTGGGACCTTGCTGAGTGGCAACCCTTGAAGTTACATGGGTTCAAACTGAGTGTGGTGCTGATAGTGGATAACTATGAATCCCCGAATGTGGTTTACCAGTTGAATGGACACCCTATTTTCATGCAATTCTGTTGTATTAGGATTCTGCAGCAAAGTTTGCGGTCGATTAGGCAATGTTGTGAGTAGAACTTTACCTTAAGCAGTCCCAGTCTGCTGAATTCAGAATATGTATGCGGTCAGAGTAAGGGAATAGGGAGAGTTTTGGTTTACAAAGAAGAGATTCAACATAGAGAACGAATGGTAAAGATAGGATGAAGATTCAGAGGTGCTCTAATCGATTCCTGTTCTGGCCAATGCGATCATTGCTAGCGAATGCATTATAAATAGTCACTTTCATTATGATGTTGCACATAATATGGTTTATACACCATATCATTCAATCCCAAACTCATTATTAGTCCTAATGCTACAATGTAGACTGAACATAAATATTGGTGTTCAAAGCAGTGTATCAGAATGATATGAATGTGTCATGAGGCTTCATCAGAAAGTGAAAAGAGGCATAACAAGATGCCATTCTGGCCAATTGAGGTGCAGGAAGCATTGAATCGGCATACAGGATTCAATCTAATGCAATGGCTGGGATTGCAGGCTTGGGTTACATTGACAGTTACTTGTACTCTCAGAAACCGTGTGGCCTTAACTCAAGCTTTCTGCAGGATGTGTTCTTCATGCACGCTTGGAATTGGACTTTGGAGGAAATCAGATAGTGTCTGTTTATGATTTCTCATGCACTTCAGGCTGGAGCTAGCTGGTTACTGATTGAGCTGCTGAGCAGAGTCTGGCATTCAGATTCTCTGTCTTTGAGCTCTCTTGAAGAATATTGGTTCACACAATGTATTATAAGATATGGGTTTTTGGCGGCCCAAACATACAAGTTAGTCAAAATGTAGTTATGTCTGCATTAGATGCATTGTGAATTTAAGCCTGTATGAGGAAGTGTGGTATACAGGTGAGCGGCAGTTGTCGGTCATCTGCAGCGTCGCTGAGCAGACGCTGTCTTTTGAGGTCAGCTCTGTCAAGTTGCAGCTTGATTATAGAGCTAGAATGACACAAGCCATTTCAGGTTCTTGGAAATGTCTAGGTTCAAACATATCTCTTAGTCAAAATCCAGTGAAGTGTGATTACTTATCACCCAGCACTGTGTATCTATGGTACGTGTGTGGTTGACACCTTCCTCCAACAGATGGGTTGACACGGAGCATGATAGTTGTGGCATTTTAGAAGCAGCATTCTCATACCGATGAAACATAGATTTAGATAGTAGCTGGGGCCAAGTGGGATAAGCTGCGCTTGCACCTGAATGTTTCGTTTCTGAATGATGGACACTCTGTGTGTGCTGGCAGCCACACATTCAACACATTCAGAAAGGAAGAAAATTTGCTTGGAATGGAGCAAAATGAATCATTCAATCGTAATGCACAGTGGGTATATACTGTTCAGAGGCATGCAAGGAGTGGGACCACATGATAATAATGATTGGCTGCATGTCGAGTTTGGCCATTGAATAGTGTATGCGTGTGGTGTCAATTCTGAGACCAGTAGCCTCGACAGCAGAGTGGATCTGAGGTGTGCCTGAATTTCATTACTGTGTGAGGAAATACTCAGCTAGATTCATTGGGTAATCCTGGAATACTTGAGCGCTGTCTTGGGATATGATTCATGAACTTGCTCTTGCTTAGGCTGTCTTTCTATCCCTTGATCATCTGAGATATACTGTGCAGGATCTGTCTCATGAAAGTCAAGAAGTTGATTGCGATTCTCTTTTGCAACTGACTGTAAATTATTCAACATTGTTAATTCAGTTAATATCCTGAATGCTTTCACAATTCTAGTGTCCAGTGTGGCTAAACTAGGCAAGTAACATACAATTTGAATCACACTTGCAGATTCAGGCACACCTGAAAGCTTGAATTGTATTCGCTAATGTAGATACCACACTTCGATATAGACAACATATGAACAGCAGTGACTGCAGCTTCAACAGATTCTCAGTAAAAGAAATATACGACATGGTGGGATTTGACTTAGTCAACCATTAAACTGGCACAGCTGCTTTTCATCACCTATTGGATCATCTAAATGAGGCTATAATTTAGTTTACCAGATATCCGTTTGGCATTCAGTTCATCTAATGTTCATTGCAATCATCAACTAACACGAAATGCAATCGAACTCTAACCAATAATCCTGGACTCCTCCCCAGTGCCTTATTCTCCATACCATTTGACTATTTTGCATCAGTTGGTGAGATTGTATTGGTTGAATGTTGAAAGAGGCGTACCTTGTTTATACTGCCTTAATAATGACCATTCATCCTCACCATCTGACCTGATGAAGTCTCCATGCTCCGTAAGTTGCTTTGTATGGTCCTCTCGACACTCCACAATGAGGTATATCATCACAGTCGTGAAGTTTGGTCAGCTCATCAGGCCATGCTGAACTCTCCTTTGTGCCACTCCAGAGAGCTGGCGGATATCACTCGCTCTGTTATTATAACCACTGGGTCCAGTGTTCAATAGCCAGGTGTATGGGACTCTGTTTTGCCTAAGTGGGACAACCGGTGCAAAGGCCTGGCGCTGCTCACTCAATTCCCTGAACTTCTAAGTTACTACCACCTGGTTTGCTGCAGTGAGATTTGGGCCTTCCCCACCCACTTTGGGAGGAATTACGAACACAGAGGGATTTGGAGAATCTTCGACTGTGAGCTGCATTTCTGTGCGCTCATCGTTGCCCATTTCCTCTTACACGTGGAAAATATCCCAATGATCTGCAAACAACTTTGCGAGCCACCACTACATATGACGAACTGGGCCTGCTATAGGGCATATTAGCACCGCATGTAGAAGAGAATGTGCAGAAGGTAAGATGCATCAGCAACAAACCTAGTTTCCGTCAGAAACACCCGGGTGTTCCTGACAGCCCTGACGGCTCTGACGGAACCTCGTACCCTCTGATGGTGAATCAAACATGACCTGTCACCCAAGCGACAGGTCGCATTGCATACCGCCCCTGCAGTGGTTATTATACCATGTCTCTTATTGTTGCCACGCGTCACGTCGTATATTACCCCGTGGACACTTGCCACCCCAGCGTCAGCCTTCCTTTACTTTGTGTCCGGAATGTGGTGGCAGCGTATACGCACCATCAGAATGACAGGTGTCTTGCACTCTTCACAGGGGCTCCACTTACATTGTAGCCGTTTACCCAACGCCTAGCGCTATTTATGCCTTTCACCGGCCGAGTGCCACATTGTACCTCTCCGCTATTGCTATTTATCGGATGCCACACTCTCCCTTATATGTTTAGCTTTGAGATCTTGTCACATATTACAATACAGTCTTCGCTAGGGATATATCGCTTGCCATTGCATTTGCTTCGCCATTATTGTATTTTACAGGTCTGAAATATAATGTCCAATCTTCACACTCTCTAGTACTATACCGTCAGTCCTCCAAAGTCTGCGTTAATCCATCATCGGCCTGCGATGTTTCTTCCGCCTCAACCGCATCCGCATTGTCGCCATCGTTGCCCTCCTGCCTGTCGACATCACTGGTGCCCAGATCAAACCTCTCGAGTGCAGTAGCGGCCCATCGTCGCCGGCTCGAGGTATGGATGGCATTGCTGTCATCGATTTCATTACCTTCACTGTCGCAATCCTTGCAGCCCCCTCATATCCCGAAATGCAGTTCGTCATCCGTACAATTGTCGTCTATCGGAATGTTTGGCTCAGTGCGTCCGATCCGAGGCTCCTTAAGCGCCATCTCCGAGGTCAAATAGTCAAGTAGAATAACATTGACAATACGCAGTGCTTCCGTGCTGGTGACCTTGGCAGGCGTTGGGTTCTCCGCCTGTTGGATCTGGTGCTTGACTGTATCAGGAGTGTTTTTATACACCCCGTGTTGGTAGCTCTCCGGTAATCTGTTCGAGGTATTCATCAAGAATGTATAAGTGTCTGCAATACCAGACTAGGTTAACAACTTGCGACCTGTTGCAGCGCAGCAGGATGCATTCTTACCACCGTCGTTCTTATAGTTGAAGTGGTTCAAGCGATCAGGTCTGTCCGGTTTCAGCTTTGAATCGGAAGCTCTCGGATGAACACCTTTGTTCGTTTGCCACCCCAAGAGAGCATGGCGCAATGCAGTGCAGGTAACCATGCTCAGTGGCGAGGGTATATGACCTTCCTTGTCGTCATTCATGGAATTATAAATCCATCGGCATACTTACCGCAGTTATTCACCCGGTGATAAAATTTGATGTAGATAAACCCCGGGATTGCTTCTGCCAGAAAGTAAAGTTGACGCTGGCCATTCGTTAGCAGCTTTCAACACTCTCTGCGTTGGATTTCGACTGCGTACACCACCTTCTACACACTCTGCCACAGGAAAAAGGTACTTATTGTCTGCCAGAAGGGAATCAATAAATTACAAACTTTCTGCGTTGGATTCAAAGTGGTGGAGATCATAAAGCCCTGCTATATGGTCCCTTGCTGATTGAATAAAATGGGATTTAACTTTGTCTACTTGTGCTCGAGCCAGGTACCGGTTTGAGCGTGTAATATCCAACCTGGGCCTTTGATTCAGCATTCCTCTTGCAAGATCTCCTTTGTGCATACCTCAAATGCTATGGACCAAATGTTGTTTTGCTGCATAGTGGTGTTCCAGTACTTCTCTATTATCTGCCAGTGTGGGGCTTAAGCTAATGCTTTTGCAGCGCATCATGTTGCATAACTTACCATCTCCAAGTCGCTTGCACTCATAAACGGCCGTCTGTTCCACACATAGAGCTCCAGGAGTCTGCCTGTTGCAAATACAAGACGCGTCATGCCTGAGTGACCAAATCGATGGATGCTGTGACTGCTGGAGACCACTGATGGAGGTGTAGACACCACCTGTGGTTGCCTCTGTCTCTGATTGCTTTCTGTAGCTTGCGTTCTCAGTGGATTTGTAATGGTCACGTGGGCTTCTGGATTAGGGATGGGGGTAGGCAGGTTTTCAAGACCGCAGAGAGGAGGGAGAGTGCTGGCAATGCCAGATTCAAGGCTGGATACAACGCGATGCATTGAGTCTGTCTGTGAGGTTCCTCCGGGTGCTGGTGTGGTACGACTGCTTGTACCCAGCATGGCAGTTGGTGGAATTATTGACTGTCGCGGTGTGGCAGATGGGGTGGAAGTTACGCCTTGAGTGATATCTGCCACGCCAGAATTGTTCAGCGAAGATGAGGGGGTACAGTTCTGACCAGGGATTGTAGATGCTACGGAACTCCCTCCTTGGGAGGAATCCCTCTCACCAGCCAGTGCGGAAACATGTGTCTTAGCAGGGGGAAGCTGAGAATTCCCTGAAGGCCTATGCTTTTGTTGTTTCTGAACAATTCGTATGACTGGAGCCCTGTCAGGGTGATTGCTTTGGGATGGCATAGTCCGATATAGATGTTCGACAGTAAGAATGTAGGTATAATTTCCTCTGCACGCATATGCAACGGCAGGCGAGGTAGACACCTATTTAAGCAACAAGGGAGGTATTCGAAAAAAAGGAAGGTGCAGTGTATACCATGTTAAACTCTAAATCACTATCGCCCGTGACTATACTCGGGGACGAGATTCCTTGAAAAGCATTCATTTATGGGGTTAACTGCCATCAGATTAAACTCAGATTACACTCAGTGTTGATAATCACTGTTACAGCAACGTCTGAAGGTCTATTTGCACCGCTTGAAGGGTCTTTATGCATCCTTGGCACAATTATCATAGTATTGGACTCAGTTTTGGCACAATACTTTGAACCATCGATTGTGTATATGTTCAGCTTCCTGGTGGAAATCCCCCTTTGCCAGAGCTAAATGCATCGCAAAGCGAACAATGACGTATTCTCTAACTTATGACATCAGTTGCATGTGCTTTTTCAACTGCTAGGCATTGGTAGCCGTGTTGAATGGTTGCACAGTTGAGACAACCTGAGAGCTAGTCAGTTGCTCCGAGATGCACGAGGCCTGAGTGGTTGAAATGATCTGTGATGCAAAGCATCGCCTGGAGTCGTAAACTGTCCTCTCCGCGAGTACTAATTCTTGTTGCGAGGCTTGTCGTTCATACGGTGCCTGGTGGTTGTGCAAGATGAAGGCTGGGCCCTTTTGTATTCGTTAACCAGCCAAACTCACAAGTTGAACCAAGAAATCGCCGGAACTCGAGTATATATATCCCTTCTTCCAATCTACACCTCCTTTCTCTTTTCCTCCGATATGATACACACCAACAGCATCCTGCTCTCGACATCACGTGACTTGCACACAACAACACTTCCCCTTCCAAAACACACCCGATAACCTACACAACTTTGTACTTTCCCTCTGGGCTTCCTTCCACTACATGTAACTGTATCATAATGCTAACGCTTGGGATGTAGATTCATTTTCAGCTCACAGCGATGGCACCAAAGGGCAGCAGCAAAGGAAAATGGAAAGATAGGGCAAAGATGCTGACAACAGTTATAAATCGACGCCTGTTGTTGGATCGGGACTGTATAAAGGGATTCATCTCAGAACAGATCTGTGGTCATGTACACATGTACAATGTTTGTGGCGTCATGAATGAAAGGGCATGGGACCTCTTTTATGATATAATCTTTCTTGATCCAGTCACAACTCGCCACTTTTCACAGTTCCAGCTAATGTGGCCGCACCAAAAGAGCAGGAGTTCTCCTTCTCAGGAGTCGTGGGCTGCCTTCCGCTCATATATGAGGCAAATGTTTGACAAAACCTGCGACCAAATGAACATTTGGAGGTGGGACAATCCACATGCCTTCGGGGATCAAGTGGATGGCTCCAATCTCAAGAAAACCTGCTCGGGGATGGTTCAACGCACCGGTGAACGTTTTACTTGGTACAGTAGCAATGATCTCAGGGCAAAGAATGAGCTGCCAAGCTGCCGGCAGTACAAACCAGGTGACTTTCTTGGCTGTTAAACCACTGAATTGGGATGAGATAATCGACAAGGATGATGATGATGAGAACTTGGTGCATCAGCAAAATGTAATTATGTCACTGGGAGCCTCTGGGAGTGTTTGAGAGTTGTCGGACTAGAATCCTAGGGTGGTTAAATCCCAGAGTTGGCTGGACCGACCCAGTGGCCTTCAGGTGCACCTGGCAGCGCCTGGGAGCGCCGGCAACAAGACTGGGAGCGCCAACGACAAGTCTGGAAGCACTTGGGAGCGCTGATGACAAGCCTAGAAGCACTGGTGACTAGCCCGGGAGCACCTCCAATCACTGTAGAGCAGTCTGGGAGAATCAACATCTTCTTTGGGAACACTGCTGGTGCGCCTGGAAATCATAGCTACCACTTTATTGTTCAATGATTTTTAAAACTCAGGTATTCAGTTTGTATTCTCATCAATGTATCAATGTATCTATATAGCTACCCAACTACACACGGTATATCTGGACTTGCTGCAGGTGGTGCTTGCGAAGAATTTGAGGTGGGCCTAAAGATAATGATTGAGTGAACTCTGAGATACACTTGGAGGCCGTGATCGAGTGAGTTTCGAGAAGGACTGGCAGGGGGTGATTGAGTGGACTCAGAGATGCAGGTGGGGGCCGTAATCGAGTGAGGTTGGAGATGCACTTGGAGGCCGTGATCGAGTGAGTTTGGAGATGCACTTTGAGGCCGTAATCGAACCAGTTTGGAGATGCAGTTGGAGGCCGAGATCAAGAAACTCAGAGATGCACTTGAAGGCCATGATCGAGCGAATTTGGAGATGCATTTGGAGGCAGAGATCGAGTAACTCAGAGATGCACTTGGAGTCCGAGATCAAGTTGAACGCAGAGATACACATGGAGGCCCTGATCGAGCGAGTTTGGGGATGCATTTGGAGGCCCCGATCGTGTAACTCAGAGATGTACTTGGAGGCTGTGCTCGAGCGAGTTTAGAGATCCTGTTGGTGGCCATGATCGAGCAGGATTGGAGAACTACTTGGAGGCGGTCGATAGGAGGCGCGCTGGGTGCTGAGACTCTATCCATCTGTTAGTTAACTCGCAACCGTGGGAATGTGATGAGGTGACTATACCTTGGAGCACTCATGGAGAGCTGGCTGGTGGCGGTCAATCTTGTAGGGGGGCACGCCAGGAGCTGAAGCTACATTCACGGGTCAACTCATAATCGTGAGAATGAAGGGAAGGGAAGACAGACAATCTTGGGTGGATGCTGTACTCGGTGTATGCTGTACTCAGTGTTAACTCATGATCATGGCATGGAGAGATAGAGAGTGATGACTTGACTTTGTGTTCTGCGATGATGGTAGAGAAAGAGAGATGGGGGATGAAGATGGGAACGATATTGAGGATACGAGCGGAGATGAGAACTCAGGGGTACGGCTTGCCACATTGGGTTTAGAAGACCTCGTATTGGTGTTTTAACCCTCCAGATCGGGAGTAGTACCTGCCGTATCAGGAATGGTAAATTGCCTCACACACGACATTCTCTTAAGTCCCAGTTCCTCATGATGAATTCCTCCATCTCCTCTCATCTCTCTCTTTCTCTACCATCACCTAAGAACACGAAGTTAAGTCATCCCTATCTATCTCTCCATGCAATGACCATGAGTTAATGCCCAGTACAGCATACACCGAGTACTGAATCATCTGATGATTGACTGTCTCCCGCTCCCAGCTAGTCTTTCATCTCTCGGCAGACCATATGGTACTAAACTCTCTGAAATCCCACGATTACGAGTTAACCAATGAATAGAGTCTCAGCTGCCGTCACACCTCCCTACCCATCTACCGCCTCCAGATTGACCACCTCAAAGTACTCCTCCAATCTCGATCGATCATGGCCTCCAACTGCATTTCCAAACTGGCTCGATCACAGCCTCTGAGTGCATCTCTGAGTTACACGATCTCGGCCTCCGAGTGCATCTCTAAACTCGCTCGATGTTACGGGGGTGTTTAGATCCCAACAATCAATACAATATTTATTCGATCTAAGTACAGCCGCCTATCTAATGATCTCTTTCTCTCCTCGTCTTATCCTAAGACTCAACCTCTTGTACCATTATACAAGAGCTTCCTAAATTAAATCTCCTCCAGTGCCTGTCGCCGATGTAGACAAAGATTACACTTCCCCTTTGTGCAACCACTCTTCTGCAAACTCCTCGAATGGTGGTGTGCTGGTCTTCAAGTACCTCAACACCAGGTAGTCGATATTCTCCAGTTCGCAGAAACAAAAAACCACTTGGTAGGTGTGGGTTAAACGTGCTTCGGCCAGCTGAGAGAGTAACTCTCCGAATAGTATGACAATTTGTTGCAGAGCATATTCGGATGATGTCAATTGTTGACCAGACAGACGTCGCTTGGTCTCGTAGGTGAATTAGTGAAGTAATTGTGAAAATAGATAGAATTCTTAATAATATTTTAAGATCGTCTTCAGTGTTCTCTGAAAGCTAATCTTGTGGATGATGTCCCCTTATTCCTTCGACCATCGCTGGCTCTTTATAGCCAACGCTCTTCCTCAGGTGTGATAGCATTATCTCAGCCACACCCTCTTAGCGCCAGGTGATAACTTGCCACGATCCCCTCAAGGTTATCGCGTCCCTGCAATGCGGTTTGAAAGCATTATGCTCCTGATTAAATCAGGCCATCCATCGCACGATATCAGCTTATCCTTACTTAACTCAGAGATTCCTTGCAAACATACGAGCCAGTAGTTGGAACATCTACCAATCAAATTGATAATCCTTATCACCTCTTAAATCCCTCATGCGAATGAGTTATTTAATTGCGTCATAGATTTAATTGGCGACCAACCAATACTATGCCAACGTAGATTAATGACGCGTAAGCTGGTATGCAATAGGAGGTTACATTGCGATCCAGATTTCTCGGGTCAACGAGAAGTGCTCGCTCTAGGTCAATGCCTACATCGTTAATCCCTCAGTTGCATCATGCTAAGGTCGAAACATTTCTCCAGACCGGAACGTACCTCTCTGGGTCCTAGCCCGTTACGGGTAGGGGAGAACAATCCTCTTAATCGCGTTTGACTGTCAACTGCCGTCCATGATTACTATGCATGTCACGCAAAGTATCCGGGCGTGAACGAAGTACCCTCACTTCATGCGAATAATATGAACTCCCGCTAAAGAGCATATTACTGACCACTCATTTGTCACTAGCATTGGTGTTATGCATAATGTTATTATGTATGGGTCCTTGTGACATCCAATCAAGTATCATTATCTCTGTTCGGGGAGAACCCCTAACAGATCTGAATCATCTCGAGCGGCATGTCTGTTCTTGGTGAGAGTGTCCAAAGAATGAACTTGGAGATTATGTTGGTCCTGACAAGCAACACCCCTGGCAGGATCACAACCTATATCGAATACTCAGCGATGCCAACACCAAGGCAGCCGATGCTGAACTCTCGTCACGCCATGTTTACCCAGGATTCAATGTGTTTCTACATATTCCCGGTATCGTGAGTGACCTCCCGAAGCCCGACCTCCTCCATACAATTCAGACCGGTATACTGGATAACCTCCAGAAGTGAATTTTCCACTTCATGAAGTTGCACGAACAGCTCGACAAGTACAATGCACTATGGTTATCCATGCCTGCTTACCACGACCTCACACCAAAAACTAAGTCATATGAGGAAGTTTCTCAATGGAATGGGAAGAAGATGAAGGAAATAAGCCGGTACCGGCTTGGAGTTGTAACCCAGTCTTTACGAGGAGCAAGCCCTGCTCAGCATCCCATATTCAATCGTTCAATTGAGTGCACACGGGCATTGTTAGAAATCTATATGTATGCTCGATATACATCTGATGATGATGCAACATTGAGCTACATGGAAGACGTCTTGCGTCATATTCACACCTTCAAAGATGGTTTCTTACTCGGGTGAGCCGGCAAAAAGGCGAAGGTCAAAGCCTATGTGCTCAGAATGGAGCTTGTGAAGAAGGGAAAGGTAGACCAAGAAACAATTGCTGCAACTTGGATGCAGTCCAAGAAGCGGTGCGAAATGAACGCCTGGCAGGATTATATTAGCCACGAGATAGGTGTCTCCAAGGAGTTAGATGCCGACTTCAACATTTTGAAGATCCACTTGATGTCTCACCAGGTCGAACAGATTCCTTGATATGGAGCCTTGCAACAGTAGTCTGCCGAGAGACATGAACAAGCCCATAAAACAAATCTTAAGGACGGTTGGAACGCCTCCAATCACAATCTCAACTACCTGCCGCAAGTAATCACCTTTCAGTGTCGCATTCTCCGCTTCGAAATCAGAGAGCCCAATCTTCAAGCCCTCGCTCAGCGTCAAGAGAACTGCGCTGCCACCTGCAAAGTCCTCCCTTCCGGTGCTGATCTGCCTTCCCCCCTGAGCTTCCAGTCATATGCGAAGCCCAAATTCATCGGACCCCAAAACCGCCGTGATGGAAAGCACGCTGACGCTATAATCAAAGACCTCAGAGCATTACTCGACAAAAAGCAAACCGCAACGCACTGCCTGACAATATACAACGGTACTCGGGAGTTTATCAAGCATAACAGTCGTAACAAGACGTATATATCGGATGAACAACTGCACGCAGTGGAGCTCTGTATTTCTCATGATATTATGATTCAAGTTGAGGGTTTCGAAGGTCAATGCATATCTCAGTTTTGTCGATGCACAGGAAGGAAGAGCTGGCGCGGAGGGGACCCACAGCATGACTGTGTCTCTCAGGCTTAGGAAAATCGGAGAATCCACCGAAATATGGAGTGGCCATTCCTTGCACCAGAGTCCTGAGACATTATTCTGATCTTCAGTGTCTGCAAATATCAATGAGAAAGATGCCAGCCGCCATCTATATACCCTCCACACTCCTGAAGTGCCTTGTGAAGTGTATCTATCCAGCACTGTCTGTAGTACAGCTTTCTCTTCCTCAGTCCATTCGAGATCAACAAGGTGTGCATTCTAGTTTGATATCGGCACAATTCCTTCCCCATTCTGAAGTTTCGATTGTGATAACTTTCTCTTCGTTCAGGGCTTTCCAATTTGAATCATACTGCGTGCTGCATTCTGTTGAGCGTCCCAGTGTTCAGTCTGAATGGCATTCATCAATCCCGTCGCAGTGGATTACAGTGCCTTGGCACCATGCTTTGCTATCACAATCTCATCCACTAGATCTTAAGGCGCACCTGCAATCAGCCACATTGTCTGAAAACACCAGCGATAGAGTGAATCGAATCCCAGCGTGGCAGTAACTCAAAGTGTGAATCCAAATCTCGCGTTGATCGCAATTTGCTAGCGCACACTATTTTTTGTCTAGTACGGATGAGACTCATCAAAAATCCCAAAACTGCATGAATAGGGTGAGAGTTGGCCATTGCTTGATGGTTTCGCTCTCGATGTTAAGGTATCATACGATACATGAAGGATATTCTATCAGTTGTCCAGGTTGTCAATACTGGTGTTCAGATCCTCGCGGGTGAGATTCGCATTTTCCACGTGCAACAAGTTAAACAGTGTGACATCAGTTCCATGAGTCATCTCATCGATGACGCTGTTGAATGTCTGTGCAACTCCGGGCATTGTTACATCCAGGATTGGTTCAAAGGCTGATGTAAGTGCTGGATGCCCCAACGGTAGAATTCACTGGATCTCTGAAAGACAGCAGGGCTCTGAATTCTGACTTCGCAACAGATACCACTCCCATTCATCACCGATAATCCCGGGACTGTCATTATGTACCAGATTAACCCACTCTTCAACAGTATTCCCCCACAAAATCAATAGTCGTAATCCCATTACAACTTTCTCAGTCAGCAATTTGCATATCATTCCAGCAGCCACTGAGGTTAAAGTCTTCCTAAGGCCCATTTCGTTCGCCACCAGCACTCCTGGCATATCAGAATTCCAAATATACCTCCCCACAATGAACCATATGGCCTAAATGTCATGCGCCAGAAACTTCGTTCCAGGCAAACCTGGAATTCAATACTTGTGGCCTGCAACATGGTCATCTACTGAGTGCCAAATTGGATGGCCAATCAGCAACCTGACTGCCTCGTCAAGACATACATGTGCCAATTCGTTGTGAATTGTGTTGAAAACAGTATTCAATACTGAACTGGTATTACCTGGATCAAGGTCCTCCTCGCCATCCACTTGCTCCTTGTTACGGGGGTGTTTACATCCCAATAATCAATACCATATTTATTAGATCTAAGTACAGCCGCCAATCTAATGAGCTCTTTCTCTCCTCGTCTTATCCTAAGACTCAACCTCTTCTACCGTTATACAAGAGCTACATAGATTAAATCTCCTCCAATGCCTGTCGCCGATATAGAGGAAGATTACACTTCCCCTTCGTGTGTTAGGGGTTCTCCCATGATAGTGGAAGTGGTACTTGGTAACAGGCAGATGCATAGCGTATATATTGTATGCGCACACACCTATGCAGCGATTACAAGTTAGACCACGTAGCATGGCCTGTAGCGGGGTTTCATGTCATACGCGAGAAGATTGCAGACAGCTGAGGCTGGCATGAGTACTTTCAACCATCAAGCCTGACCAGGATGTTCATGTACATCAGTGGTGCTAGTGGTTTCTATCTTCTTTCATTTCTCAGAATCTATGCGGGACATGCATGGGTGGGTCCATGCACGGCAGTTGATAGTCAATATGCGAGTACATGGGCTCCTCACTCCTACCTGTAACGGGGACGGATCCAGTAAGGCACGTCCCAGCACGGTAGCCTAAGCATGACGTAACTGAGGGAATTAAAACATTGGCAAATGGCCTGGAGCAAATACTACTTCATTGATTTGAGTAGCATTGGTGGCAACTTCGTCTAAGTTCTACGTTGGCATAGTATCGGCTGGGTGCTGATTAAATCTATGACGGTATGAGTTATTAAACTGTGGGTGGTTTATAAACTGGCGATAAGACATGGCCAATATGGGGAAATGGCTGCATGTTCCAACTACAGAAATCATATGATTGCGAGATGTCTAAAGTTGAAGTTGTGGTCCAATTTATCGGCTGACGCACAATCATGCATGAACACGATAACCTTGGGGATTCGTGGCCACCTCTATCAAGGCGCATTCTTTGAATGTAAGGCGCAAAGTTACGTGGCTAGTGTGAGCGATGTTATTATAGTCTGAGGAGGGTTTCGAGAGACTATAAAGAGATTACATTGTTCCTGGAATGAAGAAGGGGCATCGGTCTTGAGACCAAAGAAAGAACGATACCTACCAGCGGAGAGATATCCTTATTTATTATTGCGTTTTTATGATACCTATATCCGGGATCTACAAGCTTTGTGTAGCAGCAGCCCCACACCGTCGAGAAGGATCATCATACGAATGACTGTTACATTTGAGAACGAGAACAACATCATCGTATACGCATTCAAACGAATTATATCTTATACCAGAAGTAACCATTATATCTTCCTGGCTCAAAGCATTTGGTGGATATCGTCAATTATTGGATTACAACAAGAATTGATAATTTATATTGATAATCTTAAAAGCAGATCGGATATCCCAATAAGAGAGGCTATGCTGCAAGCGAAGGATACGATTCGCCAGATCAATATTAGTCGACCCAGGAAAGAAGTATCCGTAACGCCTCTAGATATCCAAGAGGATTCAAGATTGGATAAAGAACCAGGCCATATTCATCCAGATAGAATATCCCAGGTTTATAATACGATATCCATAACGTCTCGAGATATTCAAGAGAATTCAAGATTAGATAATGAACTGCGCTATATTCATCCAGATAGAACATCCCAGGTTCCTAATATGATACACGACATTAGCGATCTACAGCTAAGTGATTAATTATTGGATAGACATCCTCAATTAATTAAGCAAACTGAGCAGTTGATTCAGAAGTCTCGGAAGGAAAGGAAAACTTTTAAGAGACAGATTGATCGGTTGTCACGCATGAGATCAGGGAAGATCCTCACTAAACCGCTATCCAAGAAACAGAAAAATTACCTACAGTCAATTCCCAAGCAAACAATAGCGAGTTACTTGGATAATAGAAAATAGGATCTATGGCCGTGGACCTAGTACTTACCTTAGTATCAGCGGATACTTAGCTGAGTTACTTAGGGTATACATCCCCGTAACAGCGTCCAACCACTCTTCTGCAAACTCCTCGAATGGTGGTGTGCCGGTGTTCAAGTACAGCAATACCAGGTAGTCGATATTCTCGAGTTCCCAGAAACGAAAAACCACTCGGTAGATGTGGGTTAAACATGCTTCGGCCAGCTGAGAGAGTAACTCTCCGAATAGTATGACAATTTGTTGCAGAGCGTATTCAGATGATGTCAAGTGTCGACCAGACATAGGTCGCTTGGTCGCATAGGTGAATTAGAGAAGTAATTGTGAAAATAGATAGAATTCTTGATAATATTTTAAGATCGTCTTCGGTGTTCTCTGAAAGCTAATCTTGTGGATGATGTCCCCTTATTCCTTCAACCATCGCTGGCTCTTTATAGCCAACGCTCTTCGTCAGGTGTGATAGCGTTATCTCCATCAGCAAAAACTAAATCTCCTTCATCAAATTTATTTAGTTTATTGTACCCACAAACTCAAAAAAATGAAATCGAGGTTTCCCTGAAATATGGCATTGCTTTACTGTTCCAGAGTGTTCTTTGAGT
>Ga0307514_10001785_pt1 | contig 24320 bp, 40 predicted proteins | sample 16_EM_MG_FD_203088 | JGI IMG/M metagenome (GOLD analysis project Ga0307514, IMG submission 203088) | Populus trichocarpa ectomycorrhiza microbial communities from riparian zone in the Pacific Northwest, United States - 16_EM | ecosystem: Host-associated > Plants > Roots > Unclassified | place...
GGGTTTTTTCGGCGGGTGCCTCTGACCCGTACCCGCCCCGGCTACCCACGCGATCACTAATTTTGTCAGCCGCGTGATGTTATCAACCACGGGACCACGCCGTGGTTTCCAATTCCCAGATTCTTTGGAGATACGCAGGGAGAAAGTGGCGGCGAAGGGACATAGACAGGGACGGGTTTTCGATAACTCAAATCATGCTTCTGGAACATAACGAACCCGGGGAAGTGGACGAGTAAGAGGAGAGCGTTGACAAAGGCTCCTTTGAGCGTCTGTGAAAGGAAACCTTTGAGTTCAAGAGGAGCCGCAAGTAGGCCACAATGCGGAGGAGCCAATTGTAACAATGCGGTGGCCACACGCCAGCCATGTATTCCACGATTAGATCATGCCTAAGGGAAGCCTCACGAGTCACAGCCCTGTGTTCCAAAGCAGCAGTAAATCTTTGTCGAGAACACAATCGCCGCGATATAGATCAATTGCTACCATTGTTGATCGCAAGATCACTAATGCTGATTTTCCGAAATAAGTTATTATGGAAAACCTCTGCCACTGTTCTGAAGACAAACTTTGGATAAGATCTAGCCTGAACTGACGTTCGCGCGTTCAGCGATACATTGCGGGGAGAACGAAGGTTATTGGATCACGTGGATGAACATAACCGAGATCGATGTGCTTGAGAGATCTACCCGACCTTCTTAACCTTTGACTCTTCTGTCACATTCCTGGTCTCGAACTTCAAGTCCACTAGTAACAACACTCATGCCTCCTCGTCCTCAGGGTTCTACACGCGGTGGTTCCCGTGGAGGTGGTCCACCCCGACCACGACCGCCGCGGGTGGGTCCATCGTCAAGTCAGTACGATTCACCAAGTATCGGCTCCCACATTACCACCGTTGGCGTGAAACGTCCTAATTTCGGTACACTTGGACGTGATATTCCCATCTACGTTAATTCATTCGAAACATCAATTCCTGAGAATGTAATCCATCACTATAACGGTAAGTACTGTTTAAACTCTTACAAACTCTACATGGAATTTACTCTGTCTTTAGTTGGTATGTGCTATTAAATCATCTGATTTGATTTACTGTACTTAACTTGGTGCAAGTCATTTCGTCTGAGAATCTTCCTGCACGGCTAAACCTGGATATCATCAAAGCATTGCAAACTCAGGTGGCACCCACAATTTTTACACCAAGGGCTGTGTACGACGGCAGAAAAAACCTTTTTTCAATCAGAGAGCTTCCTTTTGGGGAGAAGGGACAGCAAGATGCAAGTACTTTTTTTTTGAAAGTCAAGGTTTTCATTGCTCAAACTGTTATAGTTTGAAGTGAGCTTGGTGGATCCTACAGGGTCGGGTGGCAGCCGTCCACCTAAAGCATACAAAGTCAAGTTGAACAAAGTTGCTGAGGTCAACCCAGAGTGAGCTGAGTTTTTTTAGAACACATTTTCCGTATCCCCTAACGTAATTCAGGATTCTAAAGCGCTTCATTGAGGGTGAACAGTCTCACGATAATGCAGTAATCACTGCCATAACTGTATGTTTTTATCTGATCTTTCACACGCAAAATCATCGACTTATCGTTTTCAATCGATTAGGCGCTCAATGTCGTGATCCGCATGGAGCCGACCATGACGTATCCTTTCAATGTCAAGTCGTTCTTTACAGACCGAGAAACAAAAGACATTGGAAGCGGTATTCAACTCTGGCGTGGTTATTTTCAATCAGTCCGTCCTGGGATGGGGAAAATGCTCATTAATATCGACATCTCAACCGCAACTATGTACAAAAGTGGACGCCTCATTGATATCTGCTTGGAATTTTTGCGCAAAAATAATCCCTCTGTTCTTAACAATATTCCTGATCGCGAGCTTCTGAAGCTCAATAAATTCATCTCTGGAGTTCGAGTTCTTACGAAGGTAGCTGCGGACGCTCGACAAGCCCCGCCCCGAGCCGTCAAAAGGTTGACTCGTGCGTCCGCCAGACAGGAAGAATTCACACTTAGAGAGGGTGGGAAGTCGACTGTTGCGGCTTATTATCATAAAATCTTCAACCGGCCCCTACAGTTTCCAGACATATTCTGCGTTGAGGTAAGAATGAACCTAATTTTGAAATTCCCATTTATCTCAACGAAAGTCTCCAGGTTGGATCTGGAGCAAAGATTCCTGCAGAATTATGTTTCATCCCCCCAGGGCAAATTATGCGCAAACAAATTCCACCAGAAAAGACCAAGGACGTACTCGAGTTTGCCACGAAGAAACCTGCAGATCGCCTGCAGAGTATCACGAACGGCCTGAGTGTGCGTCTACTTTCATTGGCAAACTCTCTGCACTGACTCCTCTTCTCAGGTTCTTGCATATGGACAATCGGAGTACGTTCGACAGTTTGGGATGAATGTGAACACCGAAGGGCCACTCAGATTACAAGGGAGAGTTCTCAAGCCTCCTACCCTGCGATACGGAGCAGGTAGCAGACAACCCACTATTGTAAGTGACACTTGATTACTAAAATGGATTTCATTTACAGTCAGCACAGGTTCCTAGCAACGGTGCTTGGAATATGTGAGTACATTGGCTTATGCTGGATTTCAGGCGGTTCATCTTCATATTTAGGATTGACAAACGCTTCTACCGGCCAGGAGAACCTGTGCGTCGATGGGCCATTGTCGTATTTGAAACCCAGCAAAGGTTTCCTCCTCAAGCCGTGCAAGACTGTATGAAAGGGTTGATCGGTGGTTGTAGGGATGTGGGTAAGTAGGGTCGTCGTCACTACTTGGTTTGTCGATTGAACTTCCTCAAAACTTCTATAGGCATGACGATTGATTCAACCGATCTCGTCCGGTACCACAGCGGACAGGGTAGAATTCGGGAAACGCTCAAGAACGTTGGTTACGAATGCATCTCCAAGTACGGCGGCCCTCCAAACCTCTTTGTCGTCATACTTCCTGAAGGTGGAACTGAAATCTATACTGAGGTCAAACAGTGTGTTTTCAAAATATATTCTTCATGCTTTCGCAGTCTTAGGTTTTGAATGTGTAGCTTTGGAGACATCGAAGTAAGTGAGCTCCGTCAGGCTTAACCACCTTTCCTATTAACCCGGAGGATTAGATGGGCATTCCGACACAGTGCATGAAAGCTATCAAGTGCTCCCGGGCAAGACCACAGTATTTTGCAAATATTAGTTTGAAGTTAGTCGATCTTATGTATTCTGACAAGATCTTACCTCCAGTTACAGGATGAATGTCAAGCTGGGTGGCATCAACACTATCCCAGATCCTGCTTCTGTCGCTGTCCTCACAGATCCACAGATTCCAACTGTAGTCATGGGTAAGCAGCGTACATGAAAGTCATATTTCTATCATCTGATCATGGACAGGTGCTGATGTTATCCACCCTTCTCCTGGCTCGGAGGGACGTCCATCTTTTACATCTCTTGTGGGCAACGTCGATTCTGACGCTGCCAAATATGTCGCAGGTTCAAAATACATTCTTTTTGGTTGTCTTTTTCGACTGACGAAAGATAGATTCTCGGGTCCAGACTTCACGACAAGAAATGATAGCTGATCTTGATGAAATGAGCAAGGTGAAGTAGCTTTATTTTCTTGGTTTTGGGTTGTCTGACGTGTTTTCTCAGTCAATCCTGACACTTTACATGCGGTATCGAGCGGCTGTGGAGAAGAAAGCAGGTCCTGCAGCTGCGCCCAAGCGAATAATCTTCTACCGCGGTCGGCGTTCTTGTTGATTCATGAACATGGTCAATCTGACGGTCTTTACTATAGATGGTGTATCCGAGGGCCAATTTAAGCAAGTTCTTGACTTCGGTGAGCAGATCTCGACGGAAGCTTAGCTAAACTGCACTCATCACTAGCACAGAACTTCCTTTACTCAAGAGTATGCATTTTATGAATAGTCAATTCACTTTTTACTTATACCCATCAGAGGCGTGTGCCGAACTCAAGATCGATGCTAAGATTACGATCGTCGTAGTTGGGAAGAGACACCACATTCGTCTCTTCCCTGCAAACGAACGGGATGGTGATAGGAGTGGGAACTGTCCCGCTGGAACGGTCGTTGATCGTGAAATCGCTCATCCTACGGAATTCGATTTCTACCTCCAAAGCCACGGTGGACTTCTAGGCACGAGTCGGCCTGCTCACTATTCGGTAAGTCGTAAATGAATGAACGTATGGCAACCTGCTGATTATGCGATTAGGTACTCTATGACGTAAGTGACCTTTTGCTTCCTGGACCATTTTTGTGATAACGATTTGAATTTTTAGGAAAATGACTTTAGGTGAGCATGATTTTATCGTAGGGCCACAGTAGACTCATATCATTCTTGCAGCGCCGACGCCCTACAATCACTTTCTTTTGCTTTGTGCCATGTGTATGCTCGATCAACGCGCTCCGTCTCCATCCCTGCTCCCGTCTACTGTAAGGGTATTACTTTCAGCTATACTCATTGATTCTTGACCTTTCAAAGATGCCGATATTGTCTGTTCGAGGGCACGGAACCATTTCGACCCCAATGAGCAATGGGATGTGAATGACGAATCTTCTGTGCATGAATCTTCGACCAAGGCTTCCGATTCATTGGACAGATACCAGAAGGGTTTCAAGCCTCTTCATTCTTCGCAAAAAATTCTCATGTATTTTTCAGTAAGTTTGATATATCAGCGGCGATGTGACACTCATTTTGACAATGCGCAGTAATGGTCGCAGGATTTCGTTACTCTGATTCGAGTAGCGTCCGCCAATACAGCTTCCATTTTTTCAATACCGAATTCCAGTACCATTAAAGTGTACATTTCTGTGAACTAGTTTGTGCAACCCAATGCTTCGTTTTCTTTGATTCAACGAAAGGCTCTACCAACTTTATGACTGAACGTATATTGTTGCTTTTCAGCGTCTTGAAACCTTTTCCCTTCTTTCAAAGGCAGCTTTTATCAACTTGCAACAGAACTACATCATTATTTTAGGGCGTGTTTGAAAGCCAAAATAATTATTTGTTGTAATCTTTGCGGTTTAGCCACCAAAGACCAGCGTTGAGGTACGTTGCGTACGCCAACCACGCACAGTATGGGAGGAGGAGATATGTGGCCTTTGCATTAGTAGGACGATCCAATATTTTCTGAGCAAGATGCAATAAGCCTGGACGTTTGACCTTCAATAGATACAACCTTACCGTCATGTACCAAGTGGTGGCAGTTAAAAGAACGCTGTCTACAAGCGCATAGCCAGGCTAGTGTAACCGTATTTTATCAGGTTTCCGAATAAATGAAGAGAGTGAGTGCATACAGCTTGTGCTCCAAAAAACAGGGGACTCCACAAGGAGTTCAAAGCTAATTGGCCGTAGTATAAAGCGAGGCCAGTTTTTAAATCGTCACTGCGACGTTGTTGAGTTGCAAAAATTGTCTCCTGGTTTACTATACTCACCGAACATTTGGGTTGACAGCTGTATCGAGCGATTTCACGGCGATGTGGGATGCGTAGCCCATGGACACATATAACGCGGTCCAAATGACTGGAAAAGCCTCGCGAGGTGGCTTTCCCGGAGGGCTCTTCAATCCCTGGAGGATGGAACGTAAGCACGATGGTACTGGAAGGAACTTGAACAATAACAAACAAAATACCAGTTGCTGTTGGCAACTTTGGATGCTGGGGTACCGCTCCAGAAGCCGAGAGCAATGGGCAACCCGACAGCAGTAATGGGGTTGCGCGGAATGGCAAGAAGAATGTTGGGAATGTGAAAAGACATGCTCGTCAATATTTGAGTTGTGGTTCCAAAACTCTCCCCTATATGCGGCGCCAAAAATTATGACATCATGACCTTTTAACCTTTTGCAGAGTCTCAGTATAGAAAAAAGAGGTCCCGCCCGGAATCGAACCGGGGTTACAGGAAGTCCGATCAAGTCAGAATCCTGTGTGATAACCGCTACACTACGGAACCTGCATCATAAATGGAACACGAAGTGAACATGAAGTCGTCGCAAGATAATTATGTGCTTTTCGCTTTTTCGGCCGTAAAGATCAGGAACGTTTCATGGTCATGGACAACCGAGAGGCCTTAGCAACTTGCAACAATGGCAGTCTTTCTCCCACTTATAACAAAGGAGGATCCGACACTTTTTGGGGCCTTGGATCGCATCGGACCAGTCGTTATCAATGCTCAACACTCCGTACCACTACCACAACCTCCCAGAAAGTCATATTTACTCTTTGACCCACACATCGAAGTCGATGTTCATGGCGTTGCAGCCTGGTTAGACGAGGGCATAGAAAAAGTCATTGTCCCTATCTCCTGGGCCAAAGACCTTATTGGTGTCATCCCATCTGAACGGATTTTAATCCTTCTGGATGCAGCCAATGCCAGTGCTGTGTCTGATAAAATTCGCGGCGGTGTATCAGGAGTGTTGCTCAAAACCCCTGCCGTCGACTTTGATCTCATTTCCTCAATATCTAACTTTTTCAAAGGTTCCGAAATTTACGTTCTGTTATCTGGTCCTGAACTTTACCCCTCTCTATCCAATATCCGCGAATTTAGAAGGATCGGCGCAACCTTTGTCATCCCAGACAGACAGCTCACGCTCGGCCAAACATCTGCCAGTCAGTTGAATATCGCAGACGCTTTTCTCGCACCCATAACGTCAGATAGGCCTGATGGTTTATTCCCCACAATTGTTTCTTCCGAGACGGGACATTCACTTGGACTGGTCTATTCCTCCGACGTTTCGGTAAAGGAAAGCATTATCACCGGAAGTGGTGTATATCACTCCAGGAAACACGGTCTCTGGCGAAAAGGAGAAACGTCTGGGGCAACTCAAGATGTCGTTTGCATCCGCCTCGACTGTGACTCTGATAGTCTTGAATACCGTGTCATCCAACATGGTGCTGGGTTCTGTCACCTCAATAGACAGTCTTGCTTCAGTGCAGCAAGCGGGCTTCCTGCATTGGAAAGTACTCTTCAGGCAAGGCTAGAGTCCGCGCCAGAAGGATCGTACACAAAACGCTTGTTCGACGATCCACAGCTGCTACAATCCAAAATTATGGAGGAGGCACATGAACTATGTCAGGCGACGACCCCCGAAGATGTCGCTTTTGAAGCGGCTGATCTGCTCTATTTTACATTGACAAAGTGCATCACGAGTGGAGTCGGGATCTCCGACCTCGAGCATGTGTTGGATAAAAAGGCGAAGAGAGTGACGCGAAGGCCGGGAAATGCAAAACCACAGTGGGCAGCAAAGACATCGGAAGCAGGCGTATCTGCTCAACCTCCGGCGGTCGAGGAGAGGCCTGTCCAACCTACGACTGAAGGATCTATCCGCATGCGCATTGCGGACTTGTCACAGATTTTGACAGAAGAACGTCCTGATCTTCTTCGTCGGCCTGTCCTCAAATCAGAAGAAATGATTAGTAAAGTCAAACCCATTGTTGACGCTGTCCGGCAACGAGGGGACGAAGCCCTTCTCGAACTCACTGCCAAGTTCGACAAGGTTCAACTCTCCTCCACCGTTGTCTTTCCACCATTTGCTCCCGAGACGATGCAGATCGACGAAGAAGTGAGAAAAGCCATTGATGTTGCCTACGCAAACATTCGCAAATTTCACGAGGCGCAGAAGGATGACGCGCCCCTCATCGTGGAGACGATGCCTGGTGTCGTTTGTTCTCGTTTCGCACGTCCGATCGCTCGAGTAGGGTTGTATGTGCCAGGCGGTACAGCGATCTTACCTTCAACTGCTCTAATGCTCGGTATTCCAGCACAAGTGGCTGGTTGCAAGGAAATCGTGCTTGCGACGCCTCCAAGACCGGATGGGAGTATTTCGCCAGAAGTGGTGTATGTCGCCCATCGCGTAGGTGCGTCAGCGATCCTGAAGGTTGGAGGTGCTCAAGCTGTGGCTGCGATGGCTTATGGAACTAAAACCGTCCCGAAAGTGGATAAAATCTTTGGTCCTGGCAATCAGTGGGTAACCGCTGCCAAGATGCTGGTTCAGAATGACACTGATGCTTTGGTGTCAATCGACATGCCAGCCGGTCCCTCAGAAGTGCTGGTGAGTGAAACATGGCAGAGAAAGCTGTTCAAATCAACACTTACTGCTTTATTCATCTAGGTCATTGCCGACCATACTGCTAATCCTGCTTTCGTCGCAGCTGACTTGCTCTCCCAGGCAGAACATGGAATTGATTCACAGGTGGTACTGGTCGCTGTGAACCTCGCACCAAAACACTTAGCAGAAATTGAGAAAGAAGTCGACAACCAAGCCAACGCACTATCTCGCGTCGACATCTTGCGAGTGTCTATTACCAAGAGTCTCATCGTGAAAGTGAAGACAATCGAGGAGGCTATCAATTTCTCCAATGATTACGCGCCAGAACATCTCATTTTACACCTGGAGAATGCCAGTCAAAAAGTACCATCGATCGAAAATGCTGGAAGCGTATTCGTTGGACCTTACACTCCGGAGAGGTTAGTTTTCACTTGCGCCATAGGTTTGATCTCACACAGCTGTGCTTGTAGTTGCGGAGATTATGCTTCCGGTACCAACCACACACTTCCAACCAATGGATATGCAAGGCAGTTCAGTGGGGTCAATACCCTATCATTCCAGAAGCACATCACTTCACAAGAGATTACGGCAGAAGGACTGGATGGCTTGGGTCCTTTTGTCGCAATACTGGCGGATTGCGAGGGTTTACAAGCTCATGCCAATGCGGTACGAATACGTTTAGGTCAAACAATGAAGGTATAGGCGTATATAGACCGAAAGTCCGATCTAGTGACAAATCTTATGAGTTAGCAAATATTAGTGTATGTGCACACCAAGGTGGCTGTGAAATTGACAGCAAAAAGCATAACAAACGCGTGTCTACCTCCATCCTCGTAAACAACCATTAAAAAAGATGAAATTAGTTTGTGCGGTAAAGAGCACGTTTTGCAACCTTGACAATTAGAGGTGTGTCAGGGAAGGCGAGCTCCTCAAGATTTTTAGCGTACTAGATCGGGCATCAGTGATGTAAGTGGTGAAAAAGCAATTGGTTAGCGTACAGGTGTGGGGACGTCTGCACCAGTGATTCGCTCAACAGGAGCATCAAGGTAATCGAAAGCTTCGCTTTCAACTATTTGCGCACAGATTTCACTGCCAACGCCGAACATAGGGAAGCCACCTTCGACCACAACAAGCCTAAGAATTTGGTTGGTTTGAATTTCAAATAAACAAGATAAATGTAGAAAATGAACCTATTTGTTTTCTTGACCGATTTGATTACGGTATGAATATCGAGAGGGCGTATGCTGCGAAGATTGATGACCTCTGCCTTGATTCCTTCTTTTGCGAGCTCTTCAGCAGCTTCCATACTGTGTGATACCATCTTGCTATGTGCTACGATGGTTACGTCGCTTCCTTCCCGCTCAACTTTGGCTTTGCCTATAGGGACGAGGAAGTCGTCGGACATAGCTTCCTGGGACATTGGGAAAGAAACACCATAAAGCATTTCGTTTTCAAGGAAAACAACTGGACTAGAGTCACGGATAGCAGACTGACAACGGTAGCCCGTAAGTAAAATACCTAAAGGAAAATGAAATCTGCCCACCTTGAGAAGACCCTTGCAGTCCTCAGAACTCCATGGGCTGATGACCTTAAGACCAGGAACAGAGCCGTACCAAGCTGCATAGTCTTGGGAGTGTTGAGCACCGACACCAGATGCTGCACCGTTCGGGCCGCGGAAAACGACGGGACATGGGACATTGCCACCAGACATATAGTAAGTCTTGCCGGCAGAGTTCACAATTTGGTCTATAGCTTGCATGGCAAAGTTGAAGGTCATGAACTCGCAACTTTTGCTTTTGTGAGTAGGGCGATGTCCCAAGGTAGTGCAATTCGCTCACATTGGTCGGAGACCCTGCAGGGCAGCGCCAACAGCCAGTCCAGCAAAGCCCATCTCTGTTATGGGGGTATCAACGACTCGCCTCTCACCAAATTTATCCATGAGCCCTTTGGTAACCTGGATGATATGGTCAATTCAATTCAGTTGAAAAAATTCCAGCCGACAAACCTTGTAAGCGCCATTATATCGCGCAACCTCTTCACCGAGAACGAAAACGTTCTCGTCACGAATCATTTCCTCCTCCATGGCAGCATTAAGGGCATCACGAACTGTCATCTATCATTCCGATGGGTAAATTGAAATTGGAGTTTACCGAGGTATGACGCGACATACCGTGTGTTGACTTTCAGAGGCATATGCACGAACACCCTGCAGAGCGCATCGGGAGAAGATGGAGGAAGTTGATCTGGAAGCGTTGGCCACAGAGGCCGCGCGGGATAGGGCGAGACGGGAGAGCATGTCGAGGAAGGGGGGAGAGAGGTGAAAATAAGTAGTGGGTAAGTTTTACTGTTGCCTTTTCTGGAACTAACCCTGCAATATCCTTAGCCCCCATGAAGCCTGTTGTCGTCGTCACTGGTGCATCCAGGTACAATTATTTCCTACCGTCTTGTTCCCAAAATCTGATCCCCTAGCAGAGGAATTGGGCTGGCTGTTACTCGCATTTTGCTCAAGAAATTCGATGCCAATGTCATCGCCATTTGCCGTAGCCGCTCTCAGGAACTAGCTAAGCTTGCTTCAGACACGCTTATGGTTATACAGTGCGACGTGTTAGTTTCTATGCTACTTATGGGATATATGCAGTCCTTATCTTCCTCCGCGGTCAACTATCTGCAGCTCAGACGAGAAGGCGTTACATGATGCAATCATGAAAGGAGCATCTCGTTATTGCGGAATCGACGGTCTCATTCTCAACGCGGGCACAGTTGAACCTTTGTGTCGCATCTCAGACGATACACCCTTGGATGACTGGAAAAGAAGTTTTGATGTCAACTTCTTTTCTCTGGTGACGGCAATAAAAGCTGCACTTCCTTATCTTCGCAAGAGTTCTGACAGTGGAAGAGTTGTTTTTGTCAGCTCTGGAGCAGCTGTCAAAGGAATGGCTGGATGGGCACCGTACAATGCCAGTAAAGCCGCTATGAACTCTTTATGCAGGTAATTCATATGCTCGGTTTGCTTTCTTTGTCTCAAGAATCTATGCAGGACTCTCGCTGAAGAAGAGCCAGATGTCACTTCTGTGGCAATTCGGCCAGGAATGGTGGATACTGATGTGACATTTCTCCGCATACATACACTGTCTTCTATCTTATTATTATTATTTCGCAGATGCAAAGGGTAGTTCGAACGGCGGGAGCGACATACCTCCAAGAAAAGGATTACCAACTCTTCGTTCGGGTTCATGCAGAAGGAAAACTTGTCGACCCTGACGATTGTGGTCATGTCATCGCGTCTTTGTCCCTACACGCGACCAAAAATCTTAGCGGGCAGTTCATTAGTTGGGACTCTAATGAGTGTAAACCCTATAGGGAAGATAAAGTCTAAGTTTATACCTTGAAAGGCGCGTGTAACTGTAATTTAGAAACGCATATCCTTGCTTGATCGCTTTTACGTTGCTCAGATCATTTTGAGAATCTCGCTTTGTGAAATAAAAAGTCTCACAACCGCGTTACGTTCAGAGGCCCTCCGATACCATGACACTTCATCCCTCTGTTTCTTCTCCCCTTCTCAATCCAAAAGTCCGTCGTATAGACGTCCATCATCATTATTTTACCTCTGATCTGAACAAGAAGCAAACCAATTCCAAGCTTGGCTGGATCACACCTGAAGGAAATCTCCCATGGTCCCCCGAGGTCAGCCTGCGCGCAATGGACTCTATGAAGATCGATGTTGCTGTTCTCTCCTTTCCTCCCATATCCAGTGGTTGCATCGGAGAAGAGAACCGCACAACAACGCGAAGGAGAAATGAGCATGCTGCTAAAATATGCGCTGAATATCCTGACCGTTTCGGGTTCTTTGCCACTCTGCCCTTCTTGGATGACGTTGAAGGATGTTTGCAAGAGATAAAGTATGCATTGGATGAATTGCACGCTTATGGTGTGTCGCTCGCGTCTTGCTATGGAGAAGGTCCAACAGCAAGTAATGTGCCCTCGACTCAAGTTCCACCATAATTTACTAATTGCATTCAGAGTACGTAGGCTCTGAGCCCTACCACCCCATCTGGGCAGAGCTTAACAAACGAAAGGCAGTTGTATTCTTGCACGGTGCTCAGATACCATCCTCGACGCCATATCCACATGCGTTCCTTGGAGTTCCTATTACAGAGGTTAGTATTGTTCTCCATTTTCTTTACACAGCGTTATTCACGGGAAGTGCGTTTAGGCGCCCAATGAGACCTTTAAGGCAGCGGCCCACCTTGTTATAACACGTCATCGACGTATCTTTTCCGATGTTAGAATCGTACTTGCGCACTTCGGGGGAGCCACGCCCTTCTTAGCATCTCGCGTCGCAGTTCTCTCAGGTCACATGGGATGTCCCTTGAGTCCAGAAGAGATTCTTGAAGATTTCAAAAGTTTCTACTACGAAACTGCATTAAGCGCATATGAATCGAATCTCTTGGCTATGGAGAAATTTGTCGAACATGATCACATCCTTTTCGGATCTGATTTCCCTGGTAAGAGCTTTGACATTAACGCAGGAGGCTTACCATTCTTTTCTCATGCAGCCGTGAGCAAAGATATGGCAGACTGGTATACGGCTAATCTTGAACAATTCTATGATCAAGCAAAACTCAGAGCTATAATGAGGGACAACGCCATCAAACTTTTTTTGGGACATGTAGAACATTGAATTCACATTCTTAAGCAGGGTATCGAGGGTAGCGTGAAATCGTTAGTTCCAACACATCAATGTCAATGCTTCTATTCTCGTTCAGTCTTCATTCTCAGAAAGCCATCGCATTATTTCGTCGTGGCATTGGCCTCCTTTTAAAAGCGCAGAACCATGTCTGCCCTCCGGGTCGTACCACAAATTTTTGCGGACACCATGTGAAGACAAATATCGTCTAACACGCTTCAGTATAGTCAGCATAATGTCGGGTAAATGAAAATCAGACACTACCTCAGCATCAAGGATTTCGTCTTTTCCACCCATAACGAACAGGGTTTTTGTTGAATCCAATGCGTTTGGAATCTCTTCAAACCAAAGCGAATTCGATGTCCAGCAGTAATGTTTCCTGAGAAGATTACAAATACCCAACTCGTTTGCAACGAAGTACCTTATGACTAATTGGAGGCCCTAATAATTCGAATTGTCAATGGACCGTAAGTGAATAAACGTCAAGGCCTACAGTCACACAGGGACGATAGAGAAAGTTAAAGCAAGTATCTGAAATAAATTGATTAACGTAAGAGAACAAATTCAACCATGAACTTACCTCCTTCCCAGGAGCAGAATGTTACTGGATCAATAAAACACGAACGACCAACGATAGATGGATATTCTTTTAACATCCAGGCATGTGTATATGTACCACTAAAATCGATCAGACGTTTTCTCCACCAGATATTTTTCTCGGAGGACGTACTTTGAGTGGCTGACAATGGTTACACCCCGTTGAGAATCGCTGAGGAGAATAGATCTGACCTCCTCATCTTCATTTAGTGTTTCACTTTTCTTGTTTTCCAACTTAGACCAGCCAAGTGATTGAATAAGTCTTGCCAAACGGTAGGACATTAATCTCCGATTGGGTGGTTTGAGATAGTCGGGATGAAAGAAGTCGTGACTGCTGTGTGGCTGCAGCAGGAACAAAACTGGACGATCTGAAAATTCCGTGAAGAAATGCGAAATGAGTGGGTGGTAGTGTATAAGTCCAAAACCAAGTCCGTGGAGGAAAACAATTGGACGAGGTGATGTTTCTGGGTCCCAATTAGCTGGAACCTTCAATAGGTACCTGGGAATGATTAGAACGGCATGGTATAGAATTGAGAGGAAGACATACTCAGTTCCCTCAAAAGAGGCGTGATGTACATTCCACCAGAAACTGTAAAGGTTCCGCAAAGCCCAATTCAAGGAAGCGGCAAGGACGTAAAAAGATAATGGCCGCAGTCGAATACCCATGTCATCAATTCCAATTCGCATTGGTACAATGTCAGGGTTGGATCCCTGCTCTATCTTACATCCCACACGCTTCTGTAGCAATTCCAATACATTTGTCAATGCAGACTTATGTGCTTCTGGAATTTCTTCAATTGTAGGTAGATCGGCATTAAACATAGAGAAATACAGCCATTTCTGCATCTCCAGAAGCTTGATGGAAGACCAAGGTGCTTTGCAGAACCATGTTCTGATGCTGTTGCGAAAGTCGATGGCTCGGGGATCATGACGTTCAAGTTGTTCAATTGTCTCATCGGGACTGCCTGGTCTGGGGGTGATGAAACTTTCGGAATCTCTTCCATCTTCTGATAAGTTTGCTAAACCCGTCTTCAGCAAACGCGTATAAGCAACTTGTAGCTCATCAGGGTTTTGTGGTCCAATAGGGCCTGGACCTGATACGCGATGTGCTAAATAAGAATAATAGATACTGAAGATCACCTAATTGCAATGGTGGTCAGATTTTTAAAGAGTCCAGAGCTGGAAAGTAACCTCGCAACACGCGATAAAGAGGATCGCACGTCTTCCTGAACCATAAGACCAATAATTACCAGAGCAGAAGGAATAGAGAACGAAGACCCATGATAGGGGAACCAATAGCCAGAAGGGGAGGACTAAACCCAAAAACACCACATAAAAAGAAAGGGATCGCGAGGAAACAGATACAGGGCGCTCTGAACAGTCCTGCGAGCTGGGTTTCATGGCAGTGGACATGTAAGACCACCTGTCCTGTCCATGACATTGGGAACCTTACACGTGACAGATCGCAATTTGCGCTTCGGGCCTTTCCTGTTGTTCTCTTCCAGTTATGTTTCGCAACGCTCTGCAATCCCTGCCCCGTTCCCTCATCGCTCAATCTGTATGTTCCCCTCGTCTTCTTTCTTCGTTTCTGATCTTTTTTTCCAGAGGTACGCAACTACTCTGTCGGCTGGTTTCCCTAGAGTAGTTGACAGAGTCAGTCCATGACCTCTACACTTTCTTATCTAATTCCAACCCATGTAGCCCACAACAAAATATGGTGGTGTCCATACTGTTTGTAATTTTATTTATGTGGCGTCAGCCCCATCTCACGATGTTCTAGGTTACCTTGATTCCGGGTGACGGTATCGGTGCAGAAATTACAGACTCCGTGAAGGAAGTTTTTGAGTATGTCAACGCTCCCATAGAATGGGATCAATATGACGTCTCAGGAATGTCTTCATCGGGCGAGGCCCTGTTCAAAAAAGCTATGGACAGCTTAAAGCGCAACCGTGTAGGACTAAAAGGTTTCGAAAAGATTCCTTATCTTCTTATTCTCGAAGGCTGAACAAAAATAAGGAATCCTTTTTACCCCCATTTCTCAGTTCGGCCACATTTCATGGAACGTGGAAATACGCCAGCACCTTGACATTTATGCCTCCGTCGTCCTTTGCAAGTCTCTTCCTGGATTCCCCACCAGACATTCCAATGTCGACTTTGCTATCATACGTGAAAACACCGAAGGAGAGTACTCCGGTCTTGAACATCAAAGCTATCCCGGTGTCGTTGAGAGTTTGAAGGTTTCCACCAGAGCTAAGGCTGAGCGTATCAGCCGATTTGCCTTTGATTTCGCATTGAAGAACAACCGCAAAAAGGTGACATGCGTACATAAGGCCAACATCATGAAACTCGGTGATGGTCTCTTCCTTAACACTTTTCGACGGGTCGCAGAAGATTACAGGTCTTCAGGCATAGAATTCAATGACATGATCGTTGACAATACGTAAGGTTACACGACTGTGTTATCTATGGACTATTTTTGATGCATCCTCCAGCTCTATGCAACTTGTCGCTCGCCCTGGCCAATTCGACGTAATGGTCATGCCTAACTTGTACGGTGCTATTGTTTCAAACATTGGTGCTGCTCTAGTCGGCGGTCCTGGTATTGTTCCCGGTTGCAATGTCGGCCGCGTTCGTAAATATTTATTCTAGTACCCCTGAAGTGTCACTGACAGTCATATAGGAGTATGCACTCTTTGAGCCAGGCTGCAGGCACGTTGCATCCGACATTATGGGAACCAACCGGGCAAATCCGACTGCTATGATCTTGAGTGCGACCATGATGCTCCGCCATCTCGGGTGCGAAAGCTTCATTGATATGTCGAATTTTCATTACTTAAGATTGCATCAGGCTCGACACCATTGCCAACAGCATCGCCAGTGCAACCTTCGGTGTCATCAACGAAGGCAAGGTCAGGACAGCCGACATGGGTGGTGAGTTCACCGAAAAGTCTGCCCTCTTTCATTGACGACACCATCCTTAGGCTCTGCCACAACCTCGGACTTCACAGCAGCTATTATCAAAAAACTGTAGGACACGAGTTACTAATAGAGAATGCAGTGGAATAGATCTCTGTTTCTTCTTCATACCCTTTCGATTGTGCACTAGAAACATCATGGTTTTCCACTCGATGTTGATGCGATTCCAAAATCTAGGCTTATGTTATCAAAACTTATATCCTCATCCAAAAGTGCTTCGTATTCTTCTACTGAAAGTGACTTGACTTTCTTGCGTTCCGGTTCAACTTCTTGCTGGTTCTGCGTCTCTGAAATTCCGTATAATACTTCGGGTTTCTGATTTGCTTGTGTCAGTTGTGCCTTGTGCTGACGAGTCCGCTTGCGCAAATCCAAGATCTTTGAACAGTGGATTTCTGACCGCTTTCCCCATTCACTGACTTCAGGCCGAAATTCGGCATAGAGGCTCCAGGCTTTTTTGTTGAGTTCATCAGGAGTGTAACTGTCGGCAAGTAGTTTCAATGCGCCCATAACGAAAGGCGTTCTCTGGCGAAAGGAGCGAGTGATATATTGAAAGGCGGAATTTGGAGAGGCAGGTTTTGCATTCGAAAGTGCACGCCATCCTCCTTTCTTGCTTTGATAAAGCGGTCTGCAGAAACTAGTGTCAGGAGTTAATCCAATAATATCGGAGGTTAGCCCACATTCTGTAAGAAAGTGATTAGATCAGGGGCTTCGTCAAAGTCTAACAATACATACTTCCTTCCTATAAGTTCGACATATGGCTGTGATCCATCCTTAGTGGCCTCTCTTCCCCGTTCTTCGTCAGCTTTGTAGATGCCAAGCGACACGCCCTTCGTCACTGCGTTCATCTCCGTGTATACAGATGCTGTGATAAGATTAATGTCAAAGGGATATATACCAAAATAGAGTGTACCTATACTTAGAGCCTCTGCTCTCGAAAAATGTATCCGTTCTGCAATTAACATGGACCAAGCCATCATAACAGGAGCGCGGTTTATGACGCAGGATTTAAGCCTGAGATCCTGAAAAGGCGTTAGTCCGTGATCGTTTCTTCGAGGCAGGCGCATACAGCCTCATCCGTGACTTCATTAAAATCCCAACTAGCGTTCTCTTCATCTTCACCTGTGGGTTTATCCAAAATAAACTCGTCAACGAGTATTCGTTTGCGTTTGGAAGGTTTTGAAGGCGATGACTGTGACAAATGTCACAGGAGGTAACATAAGGAAATAGGCATGGCTCACCATGGGTGTCGGATGGCTCGATGTTGCAGCAAGTGTCTGCTTGGTAAGAGGATGGCTGACGTTTGCCTCAGGGGAAAGAACAACTTTTTTCTTGAATGGGCTCTGTTGGTTAAGGTAGCCGGCCTTGGCAAGAGTACTCATCAACAGTTTGCGATCCTCAGGACTATCAACACCCAAATCCTTCAGTTTCATGTCGCTCAATTGAGCTAACGTACGAGGAGTATTATGGTCCTTGTAGCTGAGTTTAGACCATCAAGATAGAGTGAATGTAACGCAAAATAGTGCGGACGAACAGTTTACCGGCAATACTCATTGCTTTTGGAATTGGAATGTCGTTAGACGATAGCATTTTGAGGAACTGCGGTAGCGGTATCTTCGTATTGATTCCGTCCATGATAGGTAGACGGATCAAGCGACAAATGAAATATACTGCCGTTTGTCACCTTGTTTTGTAAACGCATATCAACAAAGCCCCGCGCGTTGACCAATACACCCGCTCTCATGGATGAAAGCTCGTCTATGCAGATCATCGAACTCGGTGCCAATACCAAGGAGGAAGAAGTCGACCAACTGATGGAAGAAGATGACTTGTCCGAACTTGAAGAGGATGACAATCCAAATGAATTCAGAATTCATGACCCTCTACCTCAATACCGAGAATACAAGCGGAAATTATCGGAACTACATAGTAAGTCTGGCTTTACTTCTTGCGAGTAGTTACACTGTATTTTGACAGGGATGATTCATGCCGGCGAGATATTGCTGAATCCTCCATATCAGAGAGGTATCTGCTTTGTTGCTGGGTCATTTGCTCGCTGACTTTTAAGCAGAGGTGGTATGGCCTGACGAGAAACAAGCACAACTTATCGAATCAATCTTCCGGAACTATACCGTCCCTCAAGTTGTGTTTGCAGTTCAACGGGATGAAGATGGTGATGAAAGTCGCGTTTGTGTTGACGGCAAACAGGCGAGTTCTTTGTAGGATCTTGAGTAGAACGATTGATTAACAAGCAATGCCTTAGCGTTTGACTTCCATTGTCCAATTCTTCGATGGTCTGGTAGGTTTTCTTGTCTTCTTGAACCTACGCATACATGAGAGATTAACCCATCGCGCAGATACCTTGTGAGTACGCTTCTTCGTTTTCTAAGTACCAAGTCTTATCTTCGGAAGATAAGGATCCATTGACAAGAAGAAAGTTTTGGTACACGACGCCCGACTCGTTCAAAGGGGTGAGATTGTTGATTCCACAGAAGTGGAAGGAGCATTTCTGCAATAAGACCATAACGATCAGTGAGATCCCCATATAAGTTGGTGTGTTCGTCATGAACTTGGGTCCAAAATAGGTGAATACGATTGCATTACACATCTTCAAGAACGAGAAGTGTTCCAGAGGGTACAGCTGGGGGTACCTCTCAAAGTGGCGCGTAAGTCAGCCCCATTCGCTACCCCACAAGTGCTCACGTAATTTGAAATATAGAAAAACTGAGAGCTATTGCTTCTCCCTGGGTGGAGTATGTTTTAAATTACTACCTGAATTTTTTCGACTGACTATTTTAGGTGGATATGTTTATTGGAGGAAAAACACATTTCCATCGAGGATGGTCTAGCGACTAAAATCAATTTTGATACCAGCAATGCTCGCGACTTTCAGAATATCGCTGGCATGATATTCTGCTGTTATGGCCTGCCAAATGAACCCTTTCCCACCTCATCTCAGGTTCAAAAGTGGCTTAGCACTCATGAAATACCGGATGAACAATTCAAGAACGAAATAGAGGACGTTCTTAGGACAATGTGGGTCATCGGATCAGAGGGCGCGTTTAATGAAGGTTTTGTCAACATTGAGAAAAAGGTTGCCCCAATAGAATTTATTTTCATTGGTGAATCTACATCTCTTTATCAAAATTTGAATCGCAACATTGACATCATCACTTAAGGCGTTCTTCTTTATGTGCTCAGCAATTCAAGTCGAAGAGTTCAAGGAAGGTCGATTTATATCCTTAGAGAAGCCATTCGCGCAAAATTCAAGGATGTCAAAAACAATACCGAAACAGTCAAGGCATGCTGGAAGTTTGTCAGCCATCTCAGAGCTGAGCCAGGGAAATGGCTGTCGAAGAGACCGTCCAGCCCCAGCAGTAAACGAAAACGAAACGGCGGACAGGACACTGACGACGAATTTCGTCCGTCAAGTGGGAAAAAGAGAGGCAGAGGCAGGCCTGCCAAGATGTAGAATCCACTGTTGTGATATTGCGACTACCCCTTTGTAGACTCAGATACAACATCTCGTACATGAACAATGTTAACTATCTGGTGTACTGCACTCGAGCTGTGTACTTGACTCCTTGCACGTCTGAAACCGCACGACAATATTTTAGTAGCAGCTTATCCCGTTCTTTAGCGTTGATGGCAATGTCTGTTAAGAAAGGGACGATTTCTGCAGCTGTCCACATGGAACGCGTGAGGAATAAGTCAGAAAACCGGGCAGCTGGATCGACTGGAAGAGCGGCTGCTGGAAAGTATTTCAGGCTTACGACATCACTACCAAGTACATCGTATTCGATGTAATTTCCCTGTAAAAGCATTTCCGATCGAACATCAGAGGTGAAAGTACTACTTGACTTACAGCCAAAAGGTCTAAAGACACGGAAGATTCGAAAGAATCGCCAATTTGGGCCTTCCACTTTGCAAACAATGCGTCTTTCTCAATAGGTTCATGCTGAACAGCTCAAATATCAGCATAAGAATTGCAAGTGTCAAATTTGCTGACTTTGTGGTTCCTTACGATGCCCAGACCAATCTCTCTCACAACGGCAGCAACATCCATTGCCCACTTGCTTTCCTTAGTTTCGCCAAACCAACATATGACTTGTTTCGAAACGGCTCTTCGAACTTCGTGATGGTCGGCAAGAGCAGAGATGAGATCTTCCACTGGGACCGAGTTATGTTTCATGGAAAGTGAAACAAGGAGGTTGAGGATGAGTTCAAGCAGATGGCTGAGATAGGTCGGCGCGATTGGGCGCAATTCGTCTGGCCGACCAAAGGGCATAAGCGCGCGAAGCTTGATATGAACAAAGAACGCGACTTACTGTTGAGAACCAGAATTCGTCGTTCTTTCAACTCTCTCTCGAGTTCTTTTTCACTCGCCTGTAGCTGTTCCAACGCGTCTTGATATGTGAAACGCGTCTAAAAAAACCGTATCACTGCATCTGTCTGAACATTTTTTAGCCAACCAACCTGATTCATATCATTCTCAGTTTCGCTTTCTTCGCCTTCGTCGTACTGTTGGTCTTTGATGAGGGCAAACAGTCCATGTAGCCTGGGAACGATAGGGATAAGCTCGATGATCTCGTTTAACTGGTCGCGAATGACGACCACATCGTCAGCGAAGTTGTCCGCGTGTTCATCTGGAACTGGTGTCACCGCGAGGATTGTATTTGACAGCGCGACAGATCTCATAGTAAAGGTCTTGTCCATGGTGCAAAGAACAGCATTATCATTTGAATGACCTTTGATAGTCAGCCTTGAAAAATATATTCAAAACTTGATTGGGGTTGAGGGTGTACTAGATGTCTGACCTGAAGTCTGTATTAGCGCCTTCAATTGATGTGGCAAGATCTGGAGTCAATTCTACGAGTTTATAAGACCCATATTCTTCAGATGAGAGTGGAGAAAAGCTCAGGTCGTATTCAGACATTGAGAAGTTATCAAGTTCTCATGATCAACATATATTAGACTCCATTTAGTTACAACTCTACAGCAAGATAAGATATACATTTATGAAGATAAGTACCTATCTCACTATCCGTAGCATTTTTTCGAAGAAAAAAAGAGGTATTTGCAAGCATCGACAAAAGCATCGACAAAAAGGATTTGGTTGTCAATTGAGCAGAGTGGTCTCAGCAATGATGGCAGTAACACGATAAGGGTCTACAAGACGGGATAAGTGATTCGAAAATGAAGATATGTAAATTAAGATAACACACCAATGTTGGACGCAGGGCGCCTATCTTCCAGGTAACCATAACCTTGGGCATTAACGTGACGAGGAATGCGGATGGAAGCCCCACGGTTGGCAACACCCGAGGAGAAATTGCTGATGTGGCCAGTTTCATGGCGGCCAGTGAGACGAAGGTCGTTATCCTCTCCGTAAACTGCAATGTGCTCTGCGTGCTTCAGGGAAAGCTTTTCAATGGCAGCCTCAATGGCTTTGATACCACCTTCCTCCCGCATTGTCTTGGTGCTGAAATTGGTATGGCAGCCAGCACCGTTCCACTCGCCCTGGAGAGGTTTGGGATGGTATGAGACTTTGACCCCCCATTGCTCAGCTATGCGGACTAAAAGATAACGGGCGATCCAAAGGTGATCACCCATAGAAATACCCTCGCAAGGACCAACTTGAAATTCCCATTGTGCAGGCATAACTTCAGCGTTGATGCCACTGATGTTGACACCAGCGTAGAGGCAGGCGCGGTAGTGCGCCTCAATCAAATCACGAGCGAAGACCTTGCCAGTTCCTAAATCAGACAAGATCAGATGTATGATCAATGTAATCGTTGACAAAGTACTGACCAGCACCGCAGTAGTAGGGGCCCTGAGGTCCAGGGAAACCACCCTTGGGCCATCCGAAAGGTGCCCCGTCGGCATCGAAAAGAGTATACTCTTGCTCAAGACCAAACCAAGGAACATGTTCCGTCGTTTGATCGAAGACTTTGGCGGCATGATGACGGTGATTGGTCCTGTTGGGAGTTCCGTCGCTGTTATACGTCTCAGCAAGAACGAGGATGTTGTCCCCACCACGGAAAGGGTCTTTGAAAATGGCGGCAGGGCGGAGATAAACATCAGAATCATGGCCTGGAGCTTGATTGGTGGAGGAACCATCAAAGTCCCAAGTGCGAAGCTGGCCAATATCAGTGACCTTCTTGCCGACTGTCTATTAAAAGAAAATTACTGTCTGAAGCACTACTAGTCATCACGATGGACGTACGGTGGTCTTTGAACGAAGCCCGCCATCTCCGTCAATCCAAACGTCTGGAAGATAACAGAGGTTACAAGAGACACCAGAACATGATAAGTGCTACACACATTCAGCTTGGACCTTGTCACCCTGGGGGAGAGCAAGGAAGGGTGCAAGGAGGTCGTTGTGATAAAGGTAGGCAGTCATTGGTTACCAAAGAAAAGGGTGTGAGACTGTAAGGCACTCGAATATCTGTAATTTAAAGAGGCAGATGGGGATGTTTTTATGTGTTTGTCGCTCGGCCGATTGGCTTGATAAAATGTACGGATCCGGTCGCTCCGCGCCCCACCTGTGTCAAAGGCTGTGGCCACGACTGTTGCTTTCTTTAGATTCGATGGGTTTAGGGTATACATGTTATGGACCAATATAATACAGGTCGAGATCCTTGTGACGCCCAGCTGCATTGGGCTGTTAAGCTACATCATAGGACCTGGTGGACAGCTATACGACATGATAAGCAACGAGTGAACAAATCTAACCGCTTCGTGATGCAAGCCGTGCTATCATGTCCTCCGAACTTTCTTGTTCTTCGACATTATCGGACTGTGTCACCTATAGAAGACGTGTCGGGACAAATCGCCTTGCGAGGAGAATTGACATACCAATCGTAGAACAGACTTTTTCGAAGACTCTTGCAGTTCACCAGCGATGATTAATTCATCCAAAATCTATCCCGTATCAAACAAAGACATTCGGACATACGGACTTGACTTACCGCGTATGCCTTTTGGAAATTGAAAATGCTGACGAACGCTCATTGTATGGCTTCTACACGAACAGCAAGAACTTACAGGTCAAGCTCACAGACCTGATTTTTTCGATGAATCAGCACTTAGAAGTACCATAACTATGATCTCACATTTCCGAAATAACGATCCAGAACTTCCACATATCGGTGGATGATTTCCAACGTCACCAGTTCATTATCTTGGGGACCGATGCCACACACAAAGAAGAGAGACGCATATCGTCGGTAAACGACCTTTGAATCTGAAAGAGCTAGAATCAGAAACTCAATGTTACGTGTAAACAGAAAATACCCTTGTACTCCAGGAAATTACACATTCTTGTCCGCCGAGCGAGTACTAATTGTGTTACATCTTTAACGATTTTCGCTTTGGTCTTCGGTGGAAGCGTTGTAAACCACTTAGCAAGACGGACTTTCCCTGGGAAAATGTAAAATCTGTCGTGGCCAAGAATCTTTCAAACAAACCTTGCCGAGAAACTAACAAGACGTAGTTGATCATGGCGTTACAGTCTAGCCTTGGTGGCACAGCCACACCTCATCACGGATGGTAGTAATTAGACTCGCTAACCAGAGGACCCCTGGCAATACCGCCAACAGGCCGTTTCCCTGATGAACCAATTTTGTCCGGACACACCCCTTGGAATTTTGTCCGGATGGCACCTGGCCTCGCAAATTTTTCAAAAATTTGTCCGGATGAGTGTACGTGGCCTTTTGTTGGCCCAGATTTGTCCGGATAAGTGTATATGGCTTTTTTTCGACTTCATTCTTGGACAATTTGTACAATTGGTATCTACTAGTAGTGTTCAAAACTCTTCTAAATGATTATCAGCTCGCTTTTTGAACTGTTTAAGGGCAGTTTTCAGTGCATCTTCCCCTTTTCGTAGCTTCAGAAATTGTTGGAGGTCCTCGGATATGACCTCAACTTCAACGTTCAACCATAACAGGTGAGCGGAATTGAATTTTGGAGTCAACGACACAGAGGAATTGGGTTGAAGGAATCAAGAAATAACCTTTCGTC
>Ga0307514_10001786_pt1 | contig 24306 bp, 27 predicted proteins | sample 16_EM_MG_FD_203088 | JGI IMG/M metagenome (GOLD analysis project Ga0307514, IMG submission 203088) | Populus trichocarpa ectomycorrhiza microbial communities from riparian zone in the Pacific Northwest, United States - 16_EM | ecosystem: Host-associated > Plants > Roots > Unclassified | place...
ACCTCCTCCCCCGCCGCCCGCCTGGCCTCGATCCAACGGGCCACGGCCGTCTTCAGACCGGAGAAGGAGAAGTCGTACGCCGCGTCGCGCGGCCCGGTCAGACCGCGCGGGAACGCTATGGCCGACGGGTCGCCCTCCTTCGCGTACCGGTCGATGACCGGACCGCCGGGGAAGCCCAGGTTCAGCACCCGGGCGATCTTGTCGAAGGCCTCGCCGGCCGCGTCGTCGATGGTGGCGCCCATCGGCCGTACGTCGGAGGTGATGTCGGACGACAGCAGGAGCGACGAGTGGCCGCCGGACACCAGCAGCGCCATCGTGGGCTCGGGCAGCGCCCCGTGCTCCAGCTGGTCCACGCAGATGTGGGAGGCGAGGTGGTTGACGCCGTAGAGGGGCTTGCCGAGCGCGTAGGCGTACGCCTTCGCCGCGGAGACACCGACCAGCAGCGCCCCGGCGAGCCCCGGCCCCGCGGTCACCGCGATGCCGTCGAGGTCTCTAGCGCTCACCCCGGCTTCCTTCAGCGCGCGGTCGATGGTCGGCACCATCGCCTCCAGGTGCGCCCGGCTGGCGACCTCGGGCACGACACCGCCGAAGCGGGCGTGCTCGTCGACGCTGGACGCGATGGCGTCGGCCAGCAGGGTGGTGCCACGGACGATGCCGACGCCGGTCTCGTCACAGGAGGTCTCGATGCCGAGGACGAGCGGTTCGTCAGCCATGGGTCTCGGTTCCTTGTACAGAGGTTGGTCCCGCGGCGGCGCCGCTGTCGGATGCCGGGGTCAGACGCATCACCAGGGCGTCCACATTGCCGGGCTGGTAGTAGCCGCGCCGGAAGCCGATGGCCTCGAAGCCGAAGCGCTCGTACAGCTTCTGGGCGCGGAGGTTGTCGACCCGGCACTCCAGCATCACCTCGGCGCACTCGAAGGCGGTGGCGGCCCGCAGCAGGTCGGTCAACAGCAGGCCGCCGAGCCCGGACCCCTGGCGGTCGCGGGCGACGGCGATGGTCTGTACGTCGGCCAGCTCCCCGGCGGAGGCCAGTCCCGCGTACCCGACGATGCGGCCGTCGGCGGTCTCCGCGACGACATACCGCCGGTTCGCCCGGGCGCCCCGGGAGTGGGCCAGCTCGGACCAGAACATCCCGCGCGACCAGGCGTCCTCGGGAAAGAGGTCCCGCTCCAGTTCCAGCACGGGGTCGATGTCCCACCAGCGCATCTCGCGCAGTCGAGAGGTGTCGGTCGATTCGGTCACTTGGGGGTGACCACCTTGTAGTTCTTGGGGACCTGGGCGTCGGGCCTGCGCAGGTACAGCGGCCGGGGCGCGGGGAGTTCCTCGCCCGCGCCGAGCTTCTCGGCCGCGAGGGCGGCGAGGGCTGCGGCCGAGACATGCTCGGGTTCGTGGGCGCTGGGGAAGGTGTCCGGGTACAGCAGCGCGCCCGCGCCGACGGCGGGCAGCCCGGCGACCCGGTCGGCGATGTCGGCGGGCCGGTCGACGGCGGGGTCGGTCAGACGCGTACGGGAGTCGGCGTACGTCGCCCAGTAGACCTCCTTGCGCCGGGCGTCGGTCGCCACGACGAAGGGGCCCTTCTCGATGTCGGCCGCGTAGGCGAGGCCGTCCAGCGTGCAGACTCCGTACACGGGGACGCCGAGCGCGAGTCCGAAGGTGTCGGCGGTCATCAGTCCGACGCGCAGTCCGGTGTAGGGGCCGGGACCGGTGCCGACGACGATCCCGGTGACCGCGTCGAGCTTCAGACCGGCCTCGGCGAGCACCCGGTCCACGGCCGGCAGCAACAGTTCCCCGTGCCGGCGCGCGTCCACCTGACTCGACGAGGCGACGACGTCCGCACCATCGTGCAACGCGACGGTGACGGCGGGGGTGGCGGTATCCAGAGCGAGCAAGAGCACGCAAACAGCCTACGGCTCCGCGGGCACCGTGTCGGACGTCCGGGGCAGGCGGTCACCTGCTGCTACCTTCGCCACGAAGCGGCGTACGACACAGAGGTGGACGAGCGTGACAAGCAGCAGCGCCGGATTCGTGGCCGGGCTCACCGTGGTGGCCCTCGCGGGCGTCGGCTTCCTCGCCTACCAGGCCTCGGCGAGCGTCCCCGCCGACCTCGGCGCGGCGCAACCGAGCGGCACTCCCTCGGCGGCCACCGCGAAGACCTCCCCGAGGAACCCCGCCGACCTGCCCGCCGCCTCCGGCAAGGGCAAGCGGGTCGTGTACTCGCTGGGCAAGGGCCAGGTGTGGCTGGTGGGCGGGGACAACAAGGTCCGGCGTACGTTCAAGGTCACCCCGGGCGACCTCGACCCGGCGCCGGACACCTACGCGGTCACGTCCCGCTCCAACTCGGTAACCGGCACCGACGGCACCCCCATCGAGCACGTCGTCCGCTTCACCAGCGTGGACGGCGTGACGGTCGGTTTCAGCGCGGCGGTGGGCGACCCGAAGGCCCCCGCCCGGAACGTCAGGACGGGTGGCATCCGGGAGTCCCGCGCGGACGGCGACGCGCTGTGGCGGTTCGCGACGATCGGCGAAAGGGTCGTCGTCATCCGCTAGGTGCAGTGACCCGCGGGGTTGTTCAGGCCGCCTTGCGGTGCTCGGCGGGCCGCTCCACCGTCTGCGGGTCGGGCACGCGCGGCGGAGTGGAGACGGCGTTCGCCGCGGCGCACGATGCCAGCAGGTCACGCATGGACACTCCGGCGACCGCGTTCGGCGGCGCCGCGCTCTCTGCGGCCGAGCTCTCCGTGGCCGACATGGACGCCTCCTGAAGTTCGGGGGCGGGCGTAGTTAGGTAGACCTAACTACGGACTGGATACCATGTGACCACGTGCGGGACACGGAACGCAACATCTTGCCGACGTCTTGTCGGAACATTCATCAAGTCGCTGCCGGAATTTTCATCGAGTCGCCGCGGGGTCATTCAGCAAGTCGCCGCGTCCATGTCGTCGCTCGGTGCGTCCCCGAGGTCAGGCGGACAGCACGCTCAGGTCCACCCTCGCCCAACGCTCCCCGAGCCCGGCCAGCGTCACGTGCCGCACCTCGTCCACCTCCGGGGGTCCGGCGGTCTCCCCCTGGAGGGGCGCGGTCCCGACAGTCCGGTGGATGAGGACCTCCAGCCGGTCGTCGGTCAGCTCCTCGACCTTGCCCTCGCCCCACTCCACGACCATCACCGACTCGGGCAGCGAGACGTCCAGGTCCAGGTCCTCCATCTCGTCCAGCCCGCCACCGAGCCGGTACGCGTCGACGTGCACGAGGGGCGGGCCGTCGCCCAGGGAGGGATGCACCCGGGCGATCACGAACGTCGGGGAGGTCACGGCACCTCGGACCCCGAGCCCCTCACCCAGCCCCCGGGTCAGCGTCGTCTTGCCGGCGCCGAGCTCCCCGGTGAGCATCACGAGATCGCCCGCGCGCAGCAGTTTGGCGAGCCGTCGGCCCAACTCCCGCATCTGCTCGGGAGAGGTGACGGTCAGCTCGGTCTCAACCGGGTCGTGCGGCGCCACTGGTGCTTCCATAGCCACTTACGGTAGCCCCTGCCGGGACGGCACCCGCGCGGGTGAGCAGGTCGGCGAGACGGTCGGTGACCACTTCCGGATGCTCCAGCATCACCAGGTGCCCGGCGTCCGGGACCAGCACCAGTTCGGCGTCAGGCAGCAGATCGGCGATGGCCTCACTGTGCTCACTGGGCGTGACGAGGTCCTGGACCCCGGCCAGCACCAGTACCGGGATGTCCGCGAAATAGGCGAGCGCCTCGGTCTTGTCGTGGTCGTTGAACGCCGGGTAGTACTCGGCGACCACGTCGATGGGCGTGCCCTCGATCATCCGCTCGGCGAACCGGGCGATGGCCGGGTCGACGTCCCGGGACGCGAAGGAGTACCGCTTGATGATCCCGGCGAACAGGTCGGCGGTGGCCCGCCGCCCCTTCTCCACCAGGGCCGCCTGCTGCCCCAGCGCCTTCAGCACGCCGGGCAGCACCCGCCGTACGGCGTTGACGCCGGCCACCGGCAGCCCGAAGTGCACCTCGCCGAGCCGCCCGGAGGACGTACCGGCCAACGCGACCGCCACCACTCGCTCGCGGATCAGCTCGGGGTACTCGTCGGCCAGTGCCATGACCGTCATGCCGCCCATGGAGTGCCCGACCAGCACGATCGGTCCCTCCGGTACGGCGGCGTCGATGACGGCCTTCAGATCGCGGCCCAGCTGCTCGATGCTGACCGGCGCCCCGTCCTGTATCTGGGCCACGCCCCGCCCGGACCGCCCGTGGCTGCGCTGGTCCCAGTGCACGGTCCGCACGACGCCCCGGAGCGCCGCCCGCTGGAAATGCCAGGAGTCCTGGTTGAGGCAGTAGCCGTGGCTGAAGACGACGGTGACGGGTGCGGGGGCCTTGCGGCCGAAGAGCCGGCGCCGCCGGGGTGCCGAGCCGCCCTCCGGCTCCACGTCGTCGACCTCGTAGTACAGCTCGGTGTCGTCGTCGGCGTACGCCTTGCCGGGCGTGCCGCGCAGACCGCCGTACGGGCCGGTCGAGTCCAGCGCGAGCCGCGCCCTCCGGCGCATCCCGCGGCCGACGGTGAGCCGCTCGATGGCGACGCCGGCGGCCGCGCCCGCGGCGACCACTCCTATCGCCGCGCCCGCGAAGCCGGTCGCCCTGCGCCAGCTTCCGGCTCCGGCCGCCCCCGTGGCGGCGGCGACGGCCGCGGCGGCGTCCACGACGGCCTCCGCACTGCTCTCGCTCACGTACCGCTCCTCCTCGCCCGACCCGCTGTCGTAGCGCGCTCTGTGCGCTTACCCCGCTTGTTACTCATTCACATGGACGCAATCACATAGACCCGCTCGGGCAGACACGCAGACCCGTTCGGGCAGACGCGTCCAGGCGGTCGTATCCAGGCAGCCCCATTCACACAGACGCATTCACATAGACGCGGGGAACGCGCGTTCCGATCCGGGTGACGATCTCGTACCCGATGGTGCCCGCGGCCTGCGCCCAGTCCTCGGCGGTGGGCTCACCGCGGTCGCCGGGCCCGAACAGCACGACCTCCGTGCCGGCCTCGGGCTCGTCACCGCCCAGGTCCACGACGAACTGGTCCATGGCGACCCGCCCGGCCACCGTCCGCCACTTGCCGTCGACCAGCACCGGTCCGGTCCCGGAGGCGTGCCGCGGGATGCCGTCCGCGTAGCCGACGGGCACCAGACCGAGAGTCGTCGCACCCGGGGTGACGTAGTGATGCCCGTAGCTGACGCCATGGCCTCCCGAAACGCGCTTCACCAGCGCGAGGGACGCCGACAGCGTCATCACCGGACGCAGCCCGAAGTCGGCGGAACTGCCCAATTCGGGGCTGGGCGAGAGCCCGTAGACCGCGACCCCGGTCCGGACGAGGTCGAAGTGGGACTCGGGAAGCGTGAGCGTGGCGGGTGAGTTGGCGATGTGCCGCACCTCGGGCCGCACCCCCTGCCCCTCGGCGTGCGCCACCATCTCCCGGAAAAGGGTGAGCTGGGCGGCGATGGAGGGATGCCCGGGTTCGTCGGCGCAGGCGAAGTGCGACCACAGCCCGGTGACACGCAGCAGCCCGTCCCGCTCGGCACGCAGGGCGCACGCGACCAGTTCGTTCCAGTCCTCGCCCGGCTGGCATCCGTTCCGCCCCAGCCCGGTGTCGGCCTTGAGCTGTACGCGCGCGGGCATGCCGGCCAGCCGGGCCGCCGCCGTGACCTCGTCCAGGGCCCACATCCCGCTGACGGACACGTCGAGGTCGGCCTCGATCGCCTCCCGCCAGGGTCCGCCGGGAGTCCACAGCCAGCACAGGACGCGGCCGGGCAGTCCGGCGGCCCGCAGCGCGAGGGCCTCCTCGGGCGTCGCGGTACCCAGCCAGTTCGCTCCCGCCTCGACCGCGGCGCGGGCACACGGCACCGCCCCGTGGCCGTACGCGTCGGACTTCACCACGGCCATCAGGGCCGCGTCCGGCGCATGGGCGCGCAGGGTCCGCACGTTGGTCCGCAGGGCGGCCAGGTCGATCTCGGCGCGGGCACGCAGGGGCACGCTCCGCGGGGCTGCTGTCTCACTCATCGCGCCCCCAGTGTCTCAGAGGGGTCGGACAGACCTTCGGGACGCCTGGATCAGTGGGCGTGGGCGGGTCCGGCGGGGGCGGGTCCGGCGGGGGCCAGGGCCGCTGCGGCGAGCAGTACGGCGACACCACGGCGGACGACAGGTCTGCTGATCATGCGATCAGAGAAACGTGAGAGTGGTGCGCATGGGGGGCGCCGCGCGGCGGGGTCACCTGTTCAGCCCGCTCCCTGCCGCCCTCACCGGACCGCACCTACCCCTCACCGGACCGCACCTACCCCTCCACGTCCCGCACATCCCGCCACGCCCGCGGAATCGCCGCCGCCACATCGTGCGCCCCCATCGGCGCCCCGTCCGCCGCGAACCGACCGGCCAGCCCGTGCAGATACGCCCCCACACTCCCCGCGTCCAGCGCGGACAGCCCCGCCGCCAGCAGCGATCCCGTCAGCCCCGACAACACGTCACCGCTGCCGGCCGTGGCGAGCCAGGACGTCCCGGTGGCGTTCACCCGCACCGCCCCGCCCGACGGACCAGCGACCAGCGTGGTCGAGCCCTTGAGCAGCACCGTCGCCCCGTAACGCCCCGCCAGCTCCCGCACCGAGGCGAGCCGAGCCGACTCGACCTCCTCCCGTGCGACGCCGAGCAGCGCGGCGGCCTCTCCGGCGTGCGGGGTCATCAGCGTGGGTGCGGTACGGGCCCGTACCGCACCGGCGTCCGCCAGCCGCAGCCCGTCCGCGTCGATCAGCACCGGTACGTCGGCCGCCAGTACCTGCGCCACCGTCGCGGCGTCGTCCCCGGCGCCCGGTCCGACGACCCATGCCTGCACGCGCCCCGCCTTCTTCGGCCCCTGGTCCGACACCAGCGTCTCGGGGAAGCGGGCGACCACCGCGTCCCCGGCGGGCCCCACGTACCGCACGGCCCCGGCCCCGCCCCGCAGCGCCCCGGAGACGGCGAGCACCGCCGCGCCCGGATAGCGCGCGGACCCGGCGGCGATCCCGACCACACCCCGCCGGTACTTGTCGCTCTCAGCGGTCGGGACCGGCAACAGCCGCGCCACGTCCGCGTGCTGCAGGGCCACCAGCTCGGGCTCGTCCGGCAGTTCCAGCCCGATGTCGACCAGCCGCACCGACCCGGCGTACTCCCGCGCCGGATCGACCAGCAGCCCCGGCTTGTGCGCCCCGAAGGTGACGGTGAGGTCGGCCCGTAGGGCCACCCCGGTCACCTGGCCGGTGTCCACGTCGACCCCGCTCGGCAGATCTACGGCGACGACGGCGGCCCGGGACCGCTCGGCGGCGGCGGCCAGCGGCACGGCGTCCGGCCGCAGTCCGCCCTTGCCGCCGATCCCGACGATGCCGTCGACGACGAGGTCGGCCCGCGCGATCAACTCCTCGGCCGCACCGGTCCCGGCGACGCTCCCACCCGCTCGCCGCAGGGCCGCCAGTCCCCCGGCGTGGGTCCGCTCGGGCGCGAGCAGCACCGCCGTGACACCGGCCCCGCGCCGGGCCAGCCGGGCCCCGGCATACAACCCGTCACCCCCGTTGTCCCCACTGCCGACCAGCAGCACGACCCGGCTGCCGTACACCCGCCCCAGCAGATCCGCGCAGGCCACGGCAAGCCCGGCCGCCGCCCGCTGCATCAACGCCCCGTCCGGAAGCCGCGCCATCAGCTCCCGCTCGGCCGCCCTTACCGTCTCCACGCTGTACGCAGTACGCATGCGGTCGAGTCTGCCGCAGAATTCCCGTGAAACGCGAAGGACCAAACCCGGCACGCCCATTGACTATCCGCCCCGGTCAGGCGTCCGCTTCAGCGATGCCTCGAAGCGATCGATCGCGGCTACGTCGATACCTCTCTCCCGTGACCAGATCGGCCTGCTGTGGGTCGTCCAACGCTCAGGCCTGTTCCGGACTGGTCCCCGGAGCCTCCGGGTCCTCGACGAACAGGTCCTCGGCCCGCTCGACCGTGCGGGAGCGCTCCAGCCAGGCATCCATGCGGTCGAGATCGGTGCAGGCGGTGAGGCGCTCACGCACACTGTCCGATACGGAGATGCCGCGCACCTCCAACACAAACAGGATCCCCTTGGCCTCGCCCTTGGCCTCGCCTTCCGCCTTGCCCTCCGCCTTGCCTTCCGCCTTGCCTTCCGCCTTGCCCTCCAGGTAGGCCGTCTCACGGACCGTCCCCCGGCCGGGGAAGTAGCTGACAAACGACATGATCTCCCTCAGTTTCTCTCCAGCTGGGGTGCTACCCAGATTGATTTCCAGGAACTCGAAGAAGTACCCAGCGGTCTCGGGATCCGATTCCTGGAGTTCCTGAAGGGCGGTGATGATCGCCCTCAGTATGGCCTCACAGTCGGCGCTGCGGGCGTGTGCCAAGGCGGAGAGTACGACCAGTGGGAGGTTCTTCGCCGCCGTCCTGGCGTCGGTGATCACCGGCAGGTTGTCCGGCCCTGCGACCAGCGGATAAGTCCGCTGCGCCGTCCAGCCGCGCGTGCCGCAGCTGAAGGGACCGGCCGCCCACTTGGCAGTGGCCCTGTCCTGACAGACCACGAGAAGCAGCACTGGTAGCCGGTACTTCGCCTGGAGGTGGGCAACGTAGTACGCCCAACTCGCCTCCTTGCCGGCGACCTTGCCCGACTGCGCCTCGATGGCGAGCAGGAAGTCCTCGCCGTCGGACGGGCCGATGCGCAGGACGGTGTCCACGCGCCGCTCCAGCGGCCGGGCCTCCGTCACGTCCGTGGTGACGGCGTCCACGGTCGCCTTCGCGGATAACGGGACGCCCAGCACTCCGAACACGGGAGCCAGGACCTCGGGCCGCTCCTGGAAGATCCGGTGCATGCCCTCGTGAGCTGATGTGACCATGTGCGCAACGTAGGTGGAGCGGCGGGAGGACTGTCCGGGCGATCGGGAGACGTTCACCCTTTCGAGCGGCGGGAAAAACGTTTACGCCGCTGAAGTCAGCTCGCACCACACGAAACTTCCCCCGAATCCCGTGCCTGGCCTTCCCCACCGCGGCCTTCACCGCCTTCGTCGAAGCCCTGAAGTCGCCCGCAATAGCCGTACCGTCAACGGTTGTTCCTGCGGCGTGGAGTTGGCCCGCCGTGCCCTTGAAGTCGTTCCGCATACGAGCCGGAATCAGCCCTACCTCTTTACTGGCGGATAACGGAATAAACGTCTACATACGCTCTCTTCAGAGGTGCGGAATGATCAATTCAGGCCAGCCACAGGGCAGTTGAGGTGTCCGAAAGTTCAATTCCCTCCAGGCCAGGACGCCGACCATGAGCCTCACCCGACAACTTTCGGCCATATTCATCACCGCCCCACACTCAAAGGTGAAGCGCTTACCAGGGGTAATCGCACACTTGCTGGCATATGCCCGAGCCTGGGGTTGTCTCAGATGGCCCGTGGGTCACACAACACCCCTGGGCAGGGAGCTGCCCGAAACGCACACTTAGGGCATTCGGCGAGCGCAGCCACTAGCCGCAGCCGCGGCCGGCGCACATTCCGTGGAGGACTTTCCCGCGATGACCGATCCGGACAGACTCGACAGACCGGATAGACCGGATAGACCGGATAGACCTGTCGGCGACCTGACCCGAGGCGTCCGCTACGCCGGACGCCTGCTGTGCTGGAGCCTGGCCGCCGGCATGGCCACAGACGCCGTCGACATCACCGTCGCCCCGCACGCCCCCTGGTGGCGGACCCTCTGGCCGCTGCCCTGGTACACCGTGTGCGCGTCCGCCCTCGCCTGGGCCCTGCTGCGCGCCCGCGAGAAGTCCGTCGGCGCACCCGTCGGCGGCGACGACGACCCGCGGACCGACGAGGACGTCCAATCGGAGTGGGATCAGGCCGCGTGAGCGCTGGGCCCTACCCGGCCCCACCCAGATGGCCCCACCCCGACCGCCTCACAGGCGGCCCCGCCCAGACGAGGTCACCCCTCCGCGATCACCACCGCCGAGGCCACGCCCGCGTCATGACTGAGCGACACATGCCAGGACTGCACCCCGAGTTCCGCGGCCCGGGCCGCGACCGTCCCGGTCACCCGCAACCGCGGCTGCCCGCTGTCCTCGACGTAGACCTCGGCGTCCGTCCAGAGCAGGCCCGCCGGAGCACCCAGCGCCTTGGCGAGCGCCTCCTTCGCCGCGAACCGCACCGCGAGCGAGGCGACACCACGCCGCTCCCCGCTCGGCAACAGCAACTCGCTGTCCCGGAACAGCCGCTCCACCAGGTTGGGCGTACGCTCCAGCGACGCCCGGAACCGGTCGATCTCCGCCACGTCGATCCCGACGCCGATGATGCCCATGCCGAGCACCCTATGACGAGAACGTGAGGCGGGATCAGATGACAGGACCCGGTGGGCCGGACTGGGCCGGCCCACCGGGTCCTGGATTCCGCGGTCTGCCGCCTCGCGGGTCAGCCCGCGTACACCCTGCCCTGCTTCACGACGTAGTGCGTCGGCTCGGAGCAGCCGATGGACGGCGTGATCTGCAGGCTCACGGTGAGCGGCGCGGGCTCCGTGCTCGCGGTCGAGAACTCGCAGACGGCGCCACTGCCCGTGAGCGGGTACCAGAACCACCCGTCGACGTCGCCCACGGTGACCCGGTCGGACTCCTTCCAGGCGCCGCCGGTCTGCGTGTAGACCTGCAGCCGCACGGAGGCGGCGTACTCGTCGTCCGTCGACCGCAGCGCGGTCAGCGTGATCTTGTAGTCGCTGCCGAGGGTGGACGAGGCGATCTGCCGCGTCTGCGGTGGCACGGTGGCCGCGTTGGACGCCCCGGCGGCGGACCCGAGGCCGGCCGCCATCAGGAGGGTGACGGCCGCGGTCGCGGCGCGACGGGTGCGGTTGCGGTACTGGTTGCGAACCATGTTCATGTGTTCCCCCGTTGGAACGAGTTGTACCGAAAGGTCGGTTTGGATCCTACGGTCGTAAAGACCCGTCACACGGCTCCCCGGTTGCACGGCGATTCGCGCGTCATGCGTCATGCGCCATGCATCAGGCGTCACGCGTCACGCGTCAGCAGAAGCTGCGGGCGATGAAGCTCTCCATCTCGTCGTTCCTCCACAGCTCGGGGATCCGCTGGTGCGGCGCGACGCACCCCATGAAGCCGGTGAGGTTGTCGTTGTCGAACATCACGATGTAGAGGCCGGAGGCGTTGTCGACGCTGCTGATCTCGTTGTCGCCGTTCCACCCGTCGATGTCGTACGGCCCACCGGCGGCGACATCCACATACCGGCTGCCCGCGTAGTTGCCGTCCTCCCACATGCAGACCCGACCGGCCCCGCAGTAGCCGTCCGCCTGAGCCTGGCCGGCGAACCCGACGGTCAACGCGGGCACGGCCGACAGGGCGACAAGCCCCGCTTTGGTCCTGGTGAGCATGGCGTTCTCCTCCCGTTGCGGCCGCTCGCCCCGTTCCCCCGGGACCAACAACGACCGTCCCACCACGCTCCCCCAATCCCTCCGCGCACGGCACCTCAGAGATCCGAGGTTGCGCGGGGTCGTCCCTTCAAGCCGCGGCCAGCTCGCACCACACATACTTTCCTCGGTTCCCGTGCCTGGCCAGCGGATGCCACCCCCACAGATCGGCACAGGCCCGCACCAACGCCAGCCCCCGCCCCGCCTCCAAGTCAGCGGCAAGCAGCCCCAACGCCCCCGGCGGTTCGGGCGGCTCCGGATCCGCGTCCCACGCCCCGATCCGCAACACCCCCGCCCCCCAGCGCACCCTGAGGGCATCGGGCCCCTTGGTGTGGCGTACGGCGTTGGAGACCAACTCCGTCGCGAAGGGTTCGGCCACATCCACCAGGCCGATCAGTCCATGCATCGTCAGGATCAGACGGAGAGTGCGGCGACTGACGGTCACCGCGCGCGGGTCGTTCGGGATGTAGAGGGAGTACTCCCAGGGTTCAGCTTCGCTTTCGGGCATGCGTGAACTCCGTTCGGGTGGTGGCGGGGGTTGGCGCGGTCGGCGGGCGGCGGCATTGCCGCATCCGTCATGGCAGGACGGGGCGGTGCGCTTCCGGTACCCCGGCGTTTCCGCAGCGTGTGCGTCGCATCACTGACGGTAGGTCATAAATTTCAGTCCACGCAAGCGGATCGCGTAGCCTGGCCCTAGAACGAGTAGTCCCAACAGAGGCGTTGAAGGAAAGAAGGACGCCGTGCCAACACGACGGCACCCGACAGCACGTCAGGTACGCCTGGGCGCCGAACTGCGGAAACTGCGTGAAGCGGCAGGGTTCAAGGCGACCGAGGCAGCGAGCCTCCTCGGCGTGAACTCCGTACAGATGAGCCAGATCGAGTCCGCAATCTCAGGCGTCAGCGAGCCGCGACTGCGTCGGCTTGCCGCCAACTACGCCTGCTCGGACACCGAGTTGGTCGATGCCCTGGCGGCCATGGCAACCGACCGGACTCGCGGCTGGTGGGAGCAGTACCGAGGCCACCTGCCCACGCCGTTCCTGGACCTGTCCGAGTTGGAGCACCACGCCCGCTACCGGTGGGACGTGGACTTCCTGCACATCCCGGGCCTTTTGCAGACCGAGGACTACTCCCGAGCGCTCTTCTCCTACGTGAACCCGGAGTTCCCGGAGGAGGAGGTGGAGCTTTGGGTCCAACACCGGATGAAGCGCAGGGTCATCATCGAGCGGCCCGACCCGATCCCGTATGAGGCCGTGGTCCACGAAGCGGCGCTGCGCATCAGGGTGGGCGACCGTGCCGCGGTGCGGGCTCAGCTCGCCCGGGTTCTGGAACTCTCTGAGGCTGGCCACATGACCGTGCGCGTCATCCCCTTCGCCCTGGACGACTTCGCCGGAGCCGGAAGCGCCATGGTGTATGCGGGCGGCCCCGTCTCCCACTTGGACACCGTGGTACGCGACGGCCCCAACGGCACGGCGTTCATCGATGCTCAAGCCCAACTCGGCCGCTTTCGAACGCTTTTCCGTAGGCTGGAAGCGGTGTCACTCGAACCCGATCGTTCGCGTGACTTCATCCACAGGCTGGCGAAGGAGCTGTGAGCACATGATCACCCCCTACACCTGGCGAAAGTCGTCCTACTCCGGCGGCGGCGAGGGCAACGCCTGCGTGGAAGTCGCCGCCCGCCCCGCCCACGTCGCCATCCGCGACTCAAAGGCTCCGGCCAGGGCACCCCTCACCATCCCAACCGCCGCCTTCACCACCTTCGTAACCGCCCTGAAGACTCAGACACCACCCGCTTCCCAAACGTGATCGCTTGGCAACCGGCAAAGGGCGGCCTGGGCGTACCGGCTCAGCGGGCCATCCACCGGCCCATCTCCCGCGCCCGTGTGTCCAGCGCGGTGACGACGCCAGCTGACTCGGCCCGGGGATTGCCGGGAACTTGCACGTCGCACCGGTTGCGCACATCGTCGGACCCCGCTTCGGGCATCTCCAGCTCGATTCCCGCGCGCCGCGCGAGCGCGACCGCCGTCGCCACGAACCCCTCGGAGAGCGCGACGATCACGGAGTGCCCCGTCCGGCAGTGCCAGGTCACCAGGGAGCGCGCGAACTCCGCGTACACGGCCGGATCGACCTCAAGGGTGTCCGGGTCGCCCCAATGCTTGCCCGGTCCGATTCCCGACGGCAACTTGAGCTCCGCCTCGAAGACCTCGACCTGCCGCAGGAAGAGACGGCCGGCACCGTTCGACGGGTTCCACAGCGTCTCGTCGCCGATGTCGAAGTACATACTCATCGCGGATCCCCCTGCTCAGCAGCCCGGCACAGGGTAGAAGATCGGGCAGGCGGTAGGCACCTGGGTTAGACGGCGCTTTGGGGGACCAAGGCTCGTTGCTCTGGCATGGGCAGCGCCTTTCGAACACTCTTCCGTAGAGTGGAGGCCGTCTCGCTCGGCCCCGAGCGGTGGCGCGACTTCATCCACAGGCTGACGAAAGAGCTGTGAGGCACCCATGGGCACCTCCGACAACTGGCGGAAGTCGTCCTACTCCGGCGGCGGGGACGGCAACAACTGCGTGGAGATAGCGACTGCCCCCACCCACGCCGCCATCCGCGACTCCAAAGCCCCCGCCTACGGGACCCTCACCTTCACGACCGGGCCCTTCAGCCTCTTCGTACAAGCTCTCAGCGATCCCGAGATCATGACAAACCCCTGTTCCCATTAGCCCACCGCACCGCACCCCACCGCACCGCCCCGCGTGACGCACCCCACCCCCCACCCCGTTCGAACTCCGTTAACAATGGACTGTGATCTCTCCGGTCTCCCCGATGCCCCGGAGCGCCCACCGGCACAGGCCGGAGGCGACTCCCTTCGTCGACCTCACCCGAGCCGAGTGGAGCGTGCTGCGTGAGAAGACGCCGCTGCCCCTCACCGCCGAGGAGGTCGAGAAGCTGCGTGGCCTCGGCGACGTCATCGACCTCGACGAGGTGCGGGACATCTACCTCCCGCTTTCCCGGCTCCTCAACCTCTACATCGGCGCCACGGACGGCCTCAGAGGGGCGCTGAACACCTTCCTCGGCGAGCAGGGCTCCCAGTCCGGCACCCCGTTCGTCATAGGGGTGGCCGGGTCGGTCGCCGTGGGGAAGTCCACGGTCGCCCGTCTCCTCCAGGCCCTGCTCTCCCGCTGGCCCGAGCATCCGCGCGTCGAGCTGGTCACCACGGACGGCTTCCTGCTCCCCACCCGGGAACTGGAGGCCCGCGGCATGATGTCGCGGAAAGGTTTCCCCGAGTCGTACGACCGCCGCGCGCTGACCCGGTTCGTCGCCGACATCAAGGCGGGGAAGGACGAGGTCACGGCGCCCGTCTACTCCCACCTGATCTACGACATCGTCCCGGACCGGCGGCTCACGGTCCGCCGTCCCGACATCCTGATCGTCGAGGGCCTGAACGTCCTCCAGCCCGCGCTGCCCGGCAAGGACGGCCGCACCCGCGTCGGTCTCGCCGACCACTTCGACTTCAGCGTGTACGTCGACGCCCGCACCGAGGACATCGAGCGCTGGTACCTCAACCGCTTCAAGAAGCTGCGCGCGACGGCCTTCCAGAACCCGTCCTCGTACTTCCGCAAGTACACCCAGGTCTCCGAGGAGGAGGCCCTCGACTACGCCCGCACGACCTGGCGGACGATCAACCGCCCCAACCTCGTCGAGAACGTGGCCCCCACCCGCGGGCGGGCCACCCTCATCATCCGCAAGGGCCCGGATCACAAGGTGCAGCGGCTGAGCCTGCGCAAGTTGTGACCGCTACCCTGCCGCCATGCTGCACCTGCGTGTCATCTCCCCCTCCGACAAGACCGACGACGTGGTCCGCCTGATCGAGACGACGGTCGGCACCACCCACCTCGTCGTGCTGCCGGGCAGCGCCCGCAACCCTGCCGGGGACGTGGTGATGTGCGATGTCGCCCGCGAGGCCGGCGACGAACTCCTCACCGGGCTCCAGGCGTTGGGCCTCGACAGCAGCGGCTCCATCGCCGTCGAGAACATCGACCTGTCGCTGTCCGAGCGGGCCGACCAGGCCGAGGAGGACGCACCCGGCGAGGGCGCGGACGCGGTCCTGTGGGAGCACCTCACCGACGCGACCCACGAGGAGTCCACCCTCTCCATCACCTACCTGGCGTTCATCACGCTGGCCACGATGATCGCGGCCTGCGGTGTGGTGCTGGACAACGCGATCCTGATCGTGGGCGCGATGGCGGTGGGCCCGGAGTTCGGCCCACTGGCGGGCATCTGCACGGCGGCGGTCCAGCGAGCCCCACGACTCGCGCTCCGCTCACTGATCGCGCTGCTGGTGGGCTTCGCGGTGGCGATGGCGGTGACGGCGGGCTTCAGCCTCTTCATGGACGCGGTCGGCCTGTTCTCCGAGGCCCAGCTCGAGGCCGACCGCCCCAACACCGGCTTCATCTACGCCCCGGACTGGTTCTCGTTCGTCGTGGCGGTCCTCGCCGGAGCCGCCGGCACTCTCTCCCTGACGTCCGCGAAGTCCGGCGCCCTGGTCGGCGTGGCCATCTCCGTGACGACGGTCCCGGCCGCCGCCAACGCGGCCGTGGCCCTGATCTACAGCGACACCAACCAGGCCTGGCGCTCGACGGAACAGTTGTTGCTGAACCTGCTCGGCATCCTCCTGGCCGGCACCCTCACGCTGCTGCTCCAGAAATGGCTCTGGTCGACCCAGCGCAAACGAACGGCTCCTCAGAACGCCGGATAGGGCACCAGCCCCAGGGGCGCGGGGCCGCATCGGTATGCGGCTCCGCCGCGCGGGCGCGACCAGCCACAACCCACCCGTGGCCCGCCCCCGACAGAACCCCCACCCCCGAACCGAACCCGAACCCGAACCCGAACCCGGCCCCGGCTACCCCAGTGCCAACTACCCCAGCGCCGACTTCACCGCATCAGCCAGCCGCCCCGCCACGGACCCCGCCTGATCGATATCCGCGGCCTCGACCATCACCCGGACCAACGGCTCGGTCCCCGAGGGCCGCAACAGCACCCGCCCGGTCTCACCGAGCTCCCGCTCGGCGAGACCCACCGCCGCCGACACCTCCGCGGACGTACCGACCCGGGTCCGGTCCACATCCGGCACATTGATGAGCACCTGCGGCAGCCGCTCCATCACGGCCGCCAGCTCCCGCAGGGACCGCCCGCTCTGCGCGACCCGAGCCGCCAGCAGCAGCCCGGTCAGCGTCCCGTCCCCGGTGGTCGCGTGATCAAGAATGATCACGTGCCCGGACTGCTCCCCACCGAGCGCGTACCCGTGCTCCTTCATCTCCTCCAGCACATACCGGTCGCCGACCGCCGTCTGGATGATCTTCAGCCCCTCCCTCTCCAGGGCGAGCTTGAAGCCGAGGTTGGACATGACGGTGGCCACCACGGTCCCGGACCGCAGCACCCCCCGCTCCTTCATCGCCAGCGCGAGGACGGCCATGATCTGGTCGCCGTCCACCTCCGCACCGGTGTGGTCGACGGCCAGACACCGGTCCGCGTCCCCGTCGTGCGCGATGCCGAAATGCGCGCCGTGCTCGACGACCGCGGCCTTCAGCAGACCGAGGTGGGTGGAACCGCAGCCCTCGTTGATGTTGAGGCCGTTCGGCTCGGCACCGATCGTGACGACCTCGGCGCCGGCCCGCGTGAACACCTCCGGCGAGACCCGAGCGGCAGCGCCGTGCGCCTCGTCGAGGACGATCTTCAGCCCGTCCAACCGGTTCGGCAGCACGCTCAGGAGATGCGCGACGTACTGGTCGGCCCCTTCCTCGTACGACCGCACACGCCCCACGCCCGCACCCGTCGGCCGGTCCCACGGCGCCCCGGTGCGGTGCTCCTCGTAGACGGCCTCGATCCGCTCCTCCAGCTCGTCGTCGAGCTTGTGCCCACCGCGGGAGAGGAACTTGATGCCGTTGTCGGGCATGGCGTTGTGACTGGCCGAGAGCATGACACCGAGGTCGGCGCCGAGCTCGGCGGTGAGGAACGCGACCGCCGGGGTCGGCAGTACACCCACCAGCAGGACGTCGACGCCGGCGCTGGCGAGGCCCGCGACCACGGCCGCTTCCAGGAACTCCCCGGACGCGCGCGGGTCCCGTCCGACCACGGCGGTCGGCCGGTGACCTTCGAACGTGCCCGCCTCGGCCAGTACGTGCGCCGCGGCGACGGAGAGGCCGAGGGCCATCTCGGCTGTCAGATCCGCGTTGGCGACACCGCGCACGCCGTCCGTGCCGAAGAGTCGTCCCACTTGTCCTCCTGAGGAAGCGTCAGTGACGGAAGAAGTTCCGTCCGATGCGGCTGTTCACGGCTCCCGCATCCCAGGCATTCCATGCCTGAACATCCGATCACACAAGCCTTTGAGTGTCTTGTGTCGTTATACGCCCAAGCCTGTGATAAACGAACGCCCCGGCGGCACAATGGCGTGCCGCCGGGGCGTTCGGAGTACGTGCTGAGCAGGCTCGTAACGGGTACGTACGAGCAGGCTCGTAAGACGTACGAGCAGGCAGCGAAGCTTAGCGCTTGCTGTACTGCGGGGCCTTGCGGGCCTTCTTGAGACCGGCCTTCTTGCGCTCGACCGCACGGTCGTCACGCTTGAGGTAACCGGCCTTCTTGAGGGCGCCGCGGTTGTTGTCCACGTCGGCCTCGTTCAGCGCGCGGGCCACGCCGAGGCGCAGGGCACCGGCCTGGCCGGAGACGCCGCCACCCGAGATGCGGGCGATGACGTCGTAGCGGCCGTCGAGCTCGAGCACCTTGAAGGGCTCGTTGACTTCCTGCTGGTGGACCTTGTTCGGGAAGTAGTCCTCGAGCGTGCGCCCGTTGACCTTCCACTTGCCGGTGCCGGGCACGATGCGAACGCGCGCGATGGCGTTCTTGCGGCGGCCCAGGCCGGCGGCCGGCTGCGGGTCGCCGAAGCGGCCGGCGAGGGACTCCGAGGTGTACTCACCCTCGACGGGGACCTCGGACTCGGTGGTGTAGCTGTCGATGTCGACGTGCTCGGTCTCGGTCTCTTCGACCGGCTGCTCAACAGTGGTCTCGGCCACGATGCTCCTCAGATTCTTTTCTGTCTTAGGGGGTGGCCGGAACTACTGCGCGACCTGGGTGATCTCGTACGGCACCGGCTGCTGCGCAGCGTGCGGGTGCACGTCACCCTTGTAGACCTTCAGCTTCGAGAGCATCTGACGGCCCAGCGTGTTCTTGGGGAGCATGCCCTTGACGGCCTTCTCGACGGCCTTCTCAGGGTTCTTGTCGAGCAGCTCGTCGTAGCGGACGGAGCGCAGACCACCCGGGTAGCCGGAGTGGCGGTACGCCAGCTTCTGGGTCCGCTTGTTGCCGGACAGGTGCACCTTGTCGGCGTTGATGATGATGACGAAGTCACCGGTGTCGACGTGAGGGGCGTAGATCGGCTTGTGCTTGCCCCGCAGAAGGGACGCGGCGGTGGTGGCGAGACGACCCAGGACGATGTCCTGAGCGTCGATGACGTGCCACTGGCGCGTCACATCGCCGGGCTTGGGGCTGTACGTACGCACGGTTCGTAGCCTTCGCTTCGAGTGAATGGTCCTAGACAAGGTCACCGAAACGATCACGACAGCCTGGACCGCACTGCGGCGACGCATACCGCGTACGTGGGGTCGCTGGTCATCGGCCCGGTGGACCGGTGTAAGGGCCCGTCCCGTGAGAATGAGCAAGCCAATACACAACGAACATGCAGGATACCTGCGGCGCCCGCGCCGGGTCAAAACGAGGTGTTTCGCAACCGGACAGGGCCGCCCACCAGTCTACGTCCACCCGATCGGCCCCCCGCACCCGTCGCGGGCGACGACGAACCGGGCTCGGCGAGCGGCCCGGGGCGGCGGACGCAGTGAACCGCGACAGTCGCCGCCGGCACACACAGAGTGAACGCGTCCCGGACCAGGAACGCCGAGAGCATCAGGGCCGCGGCCGTCTCGGGCAGCCGCAGCCGGCCGGGATCGTCGCGACGCCACCGCGGGTACATCGTCGCGGCGCCACCGCAGGTACGCGGAGAACACCCCGGCACCCGCCGCGAGCACGGCGAGCAGCCCGGCCAGAGGCGCCGGCATCCCGAGCCGGGACAGCACCTGCGGGGCAGCACCTGCGGGGCCGCCGCGAGCACCGCGCTCGGCAGACAGGGGACGTGTGGATCGTCATACGGGGAGCCACCGGCCCACCAGGTGCGCGCGGCCCTGACGACGATCGCGTCGCCCATCCCTCCGTCCGAGGTCAGCCGGGCTTTGCGGGCCGCCGTCGCGCCCAGTACGGCCGCGAGCGCCACCCACAGATGCCGGCTCACCCTTCGTACCAACCACCCTGAGATGTCGCTTTTGCGGTCACTCATCGAGCGAACGCCAGGGGTTCCAGAGCTTGTTGAGGAGGACCGGTACACCCCGCACCCCGTCTAAGATGCGGCCCATGAGCTTTGGGCAGCAGCAGGGACCCCGGTCCCAGTGGGATCCCTGGAAACCACAGTCCCAGCAGCAGCCGTGGGACAACGGCACCGACCGGACGCCGGACTGGGCGTCGCTCGCCGAGGCGTCCGAGACGCGCAACAAGCGGCGCAGACTGCTGTTCATCGGCGGCGGCGCGCTCGCCACGATCGCCGTCGGTACGGCCGTGGCCATGGCGGTGGTCTCCGCGAACGGCGGCGACGAGGCGTCGAACAAGCCGACCTCCCAGCTGCCGGCTGGGGACATCCCGAGCGGCTCGGGCACCGCGGCCCCGTCGTTCGAACCGACCAGCGCCCCGCCCCCGCTGGATCCGAAGGACTTCGTCGCCGGCAAGACCAAGGACACCGCGCCGCTCGGCCCGGACATCCTGTTCCCGGGCCGACAGCTGACCATGGGCTCGACGGTCTACAAGAAGGGCCCGACGGCCGACACCAAGAGCTGCGCGACGTCCGCCAAGGGCACCCTCGCGAAGGTCCTGAACGACAACGCCTGCACCCGTCTGATGCGCGTCACCTACACCAGGGACAACATGGCGGTGACGGTCGGCGTCGCGGTCTTCGACACCGAGGCGAAGGCGATCGCGGCGAAGAAACAGGCGGACGAGAAGAGCATCGTCGCCTCGCTGGCCGGAAAGGGCGTCAAGGCCTTCTGCGACGGTGCCTTCTGCCGCTCCACCACCAACGCCTACGGTCGCTACGCCTACTTCACGATCACCGGCTTCACCGACGGCAAGGACGTGACGACGAAGGACACGGCCGCCTTCTCCACCGGCGACGACCTGGCCGAGTTCACCTTCCGCCAGATCCGCCGCCGCGGCGAGGCACAGGCATCGGCCGCGGCGAACGGCTAGGACCTGTCCTGTTACGCCGGGGGCCGGTTCAGCAGCAGCCGGCCCCAGGCAGCGACCGCTTGTTCCGCGCCTCCTTGTTCCGCGCGGCCAGCAGCTCGTCGGCCGGGTAGCCGACCTCCTCCAGCGTCAGCCCGTGCGGCCGTACGACATGCACGGCCGAATCCCGTACGCCGGCCGCGAGCACCTTCCCCGGCCAGTCGGGCCCGCGATGCCCGTCCCCCACGAACAGCAGCGCCCCGATCAGCGAGCGCACCATGTTGTGGCAGAACGCGTCGGCCCGGACGGTGGCGGTGACGATCCCGTCGGCGCCCCTGTCCAGACTCAGCTCCTGGAGCGTACGGATGGTGGTCGCGCCCTCCCGCCGCTTGCAGTAGGCGGCGAAGTCGTGCTCACCGAGGAGCGCGCCGGCTGCCTCGTTCATGGCGTCCACGTCGAGCGGCCAGTCGTGCCAGAGGACGTGGCCGCGCAGCAGCGGATCGACGCCCCCGGGACTGTCGGTGACGCGGTACGCGTATCGCCGCCAGATCGCCGAGAAGCGGGCGTTGAAGCCTGCGGGGGCCTCGGTGAGGGACCACACCCGCACGTCCTTGGACAGCCGCCCGGCGAGCCGCTTGAGCAGCTTCTCCTGGTGCTCGACCCACAGCTCCCCGGGCAGATCGACATGCGCCACCTGCCCACGCGCGTGCACGCCGGCGTCGGTCCGCCCGGCCACGGTCAGCTCGTACGTGCTGTCCTTCGACCTCGTCACGGTCCGCAGGGCGTCCTCGATCTCCCCCTGCACGGTCCGCCGTCCCCCGGCCTGCTTGGCCCACCCGGAGAACTCGGCCCCGTCGTACGAGACGTCCATCCGGACACGGACATGGCCGGGTGCCGCTTCATCACTCACGTAGAGATCCTCTCAGGAACACAAGAACGGGCCCGCCCCGATGAAGGGACGGACCCGCAATCGCCCCAAAGGGGCGCGGGGAACTGCGCGACCAGCCACGACGAAGCCGCAGCCGCCAACGAACAGCCCCCGGCAGAACGCTTACGCGTCCTTGGACTCCTCGGCCGGAGCCTCGTCGACCGTGGTCTCCTCGGCCTTGGCCTCAACCGCAGCGTCGGCGTCCTTGGCGGCACGCTTGGTCGCGGCCTCGGCCTCACCCGTCGCCTGCTGCGAGACGGTCAGCGCCTCGACCAGCTCGATGACAGCCATGGGCGCGTTGTCGCCACGACGGTTACCGATCTTGGTGATGCGGGTGTAGCCACCCGGACGGTTCTCGTAACGCGGGCCGATCTCGGTGAAGAGCGTGTGCACGATGCTCTTGTCCGTGATCACCTGGAGCACCTGACGGCGGTTGTGAAGGTCGCCCTTCTTCGCCTTGGTGACCAGACGCTCGGCGTACGGACGCAGCTTGCGCGCCTTCGCCTCGGTGGTGGTGATGCGGCCGTACTCGAACAGCGACTTCGCGAGGTTCGCGAGAAGCAGCTTCTCGTGCGCGGCACTGCCGCCCAGACGGGCACCCTTGGTGGGCTTCGGCATGGTGTTTCTCCTAGGTGTCTGCCCCGGCCGTATCAGGTACCGGGGTCAGTGTCCGAGCAGACGATTGTCTGTCGGAGATCCGGACGCCTTTTCAAGGCGCCCGGAGGATCCGCGCCCCAAAGGGGCGCGGGGAACTGCGCGACCAGCCATGACGGCCCCGCAGCCAAAATCCGGCCGACTCGCGGAGCGACTAGTACTGCTCGGTCTCCACAAAGCCCGCGTCCGCGTCATCGTCCGCGCCAAACGCGTCAGCCGCAGCGGTCGGGTCGAATCCAGGTGGGCTGTCCTTGAGCGCCAGGCCCATACCGGCCAGCTTCGCCTTGACCTCGTCGATCGACTTCGCACCGAAGTTACGGATGTCGAGCAGGTCCGCCTCGGAACGAGCCACGAGCTCACCCACGGAGTGGATGCCCTCACGCTTGAGGCAGTTGTACGACCGAACGGTGAGCTCCAGCTCCTCGATCGGCAGCGCCAGATCAGCGGCAAGGGCGGCGTCCGTGGGGGACGGGCCCATGTCGATGCCCTCGGCGTCGATGTTCAGCTCACGGGCCAGACCGAACAGCTCGACCAGGGTCTTACCGGCCGACGCCATGGCGTCACGGGGACGCATGGCCTGCTTGGTCTCGACGTCGACGATCAGCTTGTCGAAGTCGGTGCGCTGCTCGACACGCGTGGCCTCGACCTTGTACGTGACCTTCAGAACCGGCGAGTAGATCGAGTCGACCGGAATACGACCGATCTCCTGGCCCACCTGCTTGTTCTGCACGGCGGAGACATAACCGCGGCCACGCTCGACCGTCAGCTCCATCTCCAGCTTGCCCTTGCCGTTGAGCGTGGCGAGGACGAGGTCGGGGTTGTGCACCTCGACACCGGCCGGGGGCGCGATGTCGGCGGCGGTGACCAGACCCGGGCCCTGCTTGCGCAGGTACATCACGACCGGCTCGTCGTGCTCCGAGGAGACGACCAGCTGCTTGATGTTGAGGATCAGGTCGGTGACGTCCTCCTTGACGCCCGGCACGGTGGTGAACTCGTGCAGGACACCGTCGATCCGGAGGCTGGTGACAGCAGCGCCGGGGATCGACGAGAGGAGCGTGCGGCGGAGCGAGTTTCCGAGGGTGTAGCCGAAGCCCGGCTCCAGCGGCTCGATCACGAACCGGGAGCGGAACTCGTCGACGACCTCTTCGGTCAGGGACGGACGCTGAGCAATGAGCACGAGGTGTTGCCTCCAGTAGTTTGGCGACCGCTATGTGACGCCGTAGACACCTCGAAGGGTACGGGCGTTCCGGGCGTTCCGGTCTCACCGGAGGCCGAACCGCCGTCTGTGACCCGGCGAGGAGGCTTCCGGACTTCCTTCCGCCACCAAGAAGGACTCGGTTCCGGTCACCTCGTACGACCAGCTCGTACGGCGGCCGGTTTCGGCAGGAGGCGCGGCTCCTTGGGGGAGCGGACTCGGACCTACGGTGAACCGGGACAATGTTAGCCGTCGGGTTCGCCCGCCGTTTCTCGGGTGGCCCTGGTGCGGCCCCGGCTCAGGTCGGTTTGCGCCACACCGAGATGTGCTTCGCGGAGTTCTCGGTGAACGGTTCCCCGGACCAGTCCGCGACCCGCCGTTCCAGTTCGAGCCCCGCGAGCCGGGCCATCAGGTCGAGCTCCGCCGGCCATGCGTACCGGTGCCGTGAACTGTCGCGGCGGTAGCGTCCGTCGTCTCCTTCGCGGGTGAAGTGGTGCGAGACGAGGATCTGCTCGACCAGGTCGAAGGTGTCGAAGCCGACATGCCGCTCGGACACCTCGAACGGCACCGCCACCTGCCCCGGCGGCAGGAACCGCAGCGGCGGCACGCCCAGCTCGATGACGAATCGGCCGCCGGGAGCCAGGTGGCGCGCGGCGTTGCGGAAGCACTCGACCTGCTCGTCCTGCGTGAGCAGGTTCGTGATGGTGTTGTAGACGAGGTAGACCAGCGTGAAATCGCCGGGCACGACGGTCGTGGCCATGTCCCCGATGGTGA
>Ga0307514_10001787_pt1 | contig 24303 bp, 28 predicted proteins | sample 16_EM_MG_FD_203088 | JGI IMG/M metagenome (GOLD analysis project Ga0307514, IMG submission 203088) | Populus trichocarpa ectomycorrhiza microbial communities from riparian zone in the Pacific Northwest, United States - 16_EM | ecosystem: Host-associated > Plants > Roots > Unclassified | place...
GCAGCGAGGAGAGTGAGGACCATGGAGGATTGAATAATCCGGGCACTGTTTGGCATGCTCGGCTATTGCCACGTTTCCCACCACGGAACAAGAACAGGCTGAAAGGGCGTCAACGTTTGCAACTATCTCTTTCACAACTCTCTCTCTCACACTCACACACACACTAAACGACGATGGGTCGCTGGACCCAGTACGACGAGGTGAGATTCAGCTGAGCGGTCCTGTAAATTCCTACTCTGACGACGAAACATCCAGGATGGCTACCGGCTCCCAGAAGGCATGACGCGCATCGGTTACGATTCTGACACTGGACGATACCGCTTCCGTGATAAAGACGGGAGCATCTGGGAAGGTCCAGAAGGTGCAGAGTATGGTCAATTGCACAAAGGTATGCACAACGCCAGGCTGCATGTCTGTTTCTGACGAATTTCCGTCCGAAAAGTATCCAACGGACCTGTTGCGACTGACGACGAAGACGTCGAGTCCGGGCAATCACCGCACGTTCGCTCCGATGGTTATTCCCCCTTACCCGCTGATGCGGTGAGTGTGCATCATTGCAACTTCAATTGCCATAAGATGTGGCTGACTGCGATTGAATTGAATGTAGCATGGCATCACCAGGCATTCTTTCCGCCCATCCTCACCCTACCGTACCCTGTTCCCATTCATCTTGCTCGTTGCTGTCGCCCTTCTCCTGGTTTTCCGATTGGTCGGACCCATTCATGCACCACCATCAACGAAAGCTTGTCCTGATGGCAGCTCCGACTATTACATCAAGTCTGGCGATACGTGTTGGCAGATTTCTAAAACATACGGTTGCAGTCTCGATCGTATGCTGGATTTTAATTCTGGCTTGAATTGCGACACCTTGCGCATTGGACAAAAGATATGCGTCCCCTATCCCGACAAATAAGCACGTTCCTCCTTTTCTTCCTCACTTTCATCTCGCTTGTATACTTGTATCCCCTGCATTCTCACCCTGAAACTCCCCTCTCGTTCATTCCCTGGTTTGAATGACCGACATTCTATAGGACCCTTACCTTTCTACCGGATATTTGATACATTACATTACTTCTCTTCCGAATTGTGTATAAGTACATATGTAGGCGCCCCCCCGGCGCCGACAACCATGACAATCTTGTGACTGCGATATCATGATGATCGAGTTTGAGGGCCTTGCTGATGAGCACCGTTGATCGTGTTCGCGAGACAACTTGGCTAGTGGGCGGAAGGTAAGTTTGATATTTGTCCAGTGCTGTGCTAGGGTGCTTCTAGAGTTGATGCATATGCGACGTTCTATCATTCACCTTCAGGCTTACGGGGAACCAGATGTGTCTTTGAAGTACCCAGGATACCCGGACTATGAGCTCCGTATCGGCAAGAAACCAAATGAGGTTTCGTTCCATGATTCGTGCGTCAGGTGTTCGAGCTATCGCGACTTTCCCAAGATCCCGCATATATGCAGCCAAGGTAGCTTGGGGTGGTTATCTCTCCGCAGCCGCTGGGCGCCTGACCGAAGCCGACTCCGGGGCGTCTAAAGGTAGACCCATGGACGTCCAGGCCGGACGAGGGCGACAGCGAACATTCTGTTCATCCCGCAAAACAAGCTTCTGCAATCTGGTTTACGGCCATTGGGCTTGACGGTCAACGGACAGAGCTAGGGTGACCAACAAAGCGGATCGGTCATCCTCTGACCTATCAAACGCGATTTCGACCGTGACGGCCGCATCATCGCATCGCATCAATAGACCTACAGTTGCATATCTCAATCAAGTCCCAAAGTTTGTCGCCCTCCTTCCACCCACTCGCCAGCCCAAGCAACCGGCCCCGACAACGACAGCAACGAGTTCCGATACCATGGTCGTCTATACTTCAGCCTGGCCTCCCGTTCCGATCATCGAGGAATCTATTTTTTCCCACGTATTCAACAGCAAGCTGTGCGCACCTGAACAGGTGGTCTATATCGATGGACCAACTGGCCGGCGCTTCACCCAAGCCAACGTTAAACACGGTGCTCTCTCTCTCGCCCATGGACTCCGAAACGAGTTGCACACTCCGAATTTTCGTGGCCCATCGCTCTCCAGGGGTGACACCGTAATGATCTTCAGCCAAAACAACATCCTTTATCCCGTTTTCATGTGGGGCATATTCGCTGCCGGTCTCCGTGTTACGCTCGCGTCGAACATCGCGTCTCCGAACGAGGTGAAGGAGCAGTGGACCGACAGCGGATCCAAGGTCATGATCGTCTCATCGTCATCGGTCCACGCCACCTTCGATATGTTCAAACTCCTGAAAATCAGTCCTGAGGATGTCTTGAGTAAGATGATAGTCTACTCCGATGGTGAGACCGCCCAACTGCCGAAGGGTTTCAAGTTCATCGACTACGAGGACCTCTCAACTCGGGGTATTCTTTCCAAGGAGGAGACATTCGACGGCAAACTTTCAAACGAAACCGCCCTTTTATGCTATTCCTCTGGTACGAGCGGGAAACCGAAAGGCGTCGAGGTAACTTCTCCCTGCACCTGCCCGATCCTTTGTTATCAGCGCACTGACTTGTTTAAATAAATCAGACAACCCACAGGAACCTCGTTGCGCAATTGGATATGCTCCAGTCAATTGAAATCCCAGAAACGCGCGTTCAGTCGATGATCTGCCCGGTTCCGTTCTATCACGTGTACGGGGCGGTCAACTGTTTGATGATGCCGATTTACCAAGGCGTCGAGTCGGTTTTGATGCCAAAGTTTGAGATGACCGAGTTCTTGAGGTGCATCGATGCGTATCAAGTTACCCATGCTTGGGTTGTCCCACCTATTTGTTTAGGACTTTTGGGTCACCCAAGTGAGTCTATCTGTGCGTTTTTGTGGAATTGGAACCGAACCGAACTCCGAGGTAGTGTTGAACAACTACAGGTTGACTTCGCTCAAAACCATCATCTCATGTGCGGCCCCCCTCTCCGCCGGAGTGCAACAGATGCTCCATAAAAAGTACAACACTGGCGGTCGGACAGTAGACATCACCCAGGGTATGCGTTATGCCGTGTCATATATGCAACACTGGTATTCAATGCTGATGATCTGAACCCTCACCATAGGATACGGCATGACTGAATTATCACCCGCCGCGTTGGTCATGATGCCCTGGGAAGGATTTGAGAACGCTGGCGTAGCCGGTCGACTTCTCCCCAATCTCGAGGCTCGTTTGGTAGATGACGATGGAAAGGATTTGCCAGAGAGTGAAGAATCCGTTGGAGAGTTGTGGATAAGAGGTCCCACTGTCATGAAGGGTTATCTCAACAATGTTTCCTCTACGAAAGAGGCTATTACAGGAGATGGGTGGCTGAAGACGGGTGATATTGCCAGGAGGGATAAGAAGGGATTCTTCAGGATCGTAGACCGGAAGAAAGAGGTAATCAAATACAACGTGAGTGCCTGGATACGCCGTTCTATCCAGTGATTCTGACTGGGCTTGACTTTCTAGGGATTTCAGGTACCACCCGCAGAGTTGGAAGGCCTCCTGGTGACACACCCAAACGTCGCAGATGCCGGTGTTGTTGGCGTGCAAATCAACGGACTCGAGCTTCCTAGAGCATACATTGTTCTGAGGAAACCGACGGACGACGTTGCTGCTCAGCTTCTGGTCGCAAAAGAGGTCCAAGAATGGATCAAACCTCAGGTTGGGAAGCCAAAACACCTGCGTGGTGGTGTGATTGTGATCACAGAAATCCCCAAAAGGTCAGTCGTATGCGCCTCTGCACTCTTCTGCTGATGTGTTTGTCGGTTTCTAGTCCGGCTGGGAAGATCCTTCGGAAGGTTCTCAGAGAACGCGCCGCGAACGAGGTTCTCAAAGCTAGCGAGAAACTTCGTGCCATATCGACTCGTCTCTGATCGCATGATGTGGTGGTTATGCTGTCATCTTTTTTTTTTCCATCTATTCACTTGCGTCGCTATGCTCTTGGAACAGCGATGAAATGTGTCTCCATCCCCGAAGGGGGTTTACTCATTTGGGATCTTCTATTGACCATCGTGTTTTGGTTGTCTAAACTCTGAGATAAACATCGTACGTAATTTGACGACCGTCGGTGTACAGTAGAATGACCATCGCTATGGCGCCGCTGGCGCCGTTATCTTGCACGTTTTCTTTCGTTCTCCCGGTACAACCGTGGCTCCCAGAATCCAAAGCTTAGGGCTCATCCTCTTATCCCGTTAATCGAACCGCTTCAGTGCAAGAGGTCCAATCGGATCAAGCGTGGAGTGGGGACACCGCGTGCCAGGAACCTGACCGGGTACTTCGATCATAATGGGGACCGGCAACTCTCCGCAAAAATTTGGTTCCGCACGGGATCCCCACACACTCGGGTTTTCTCGGGTTCATCTGAACCTAATTGCATTGAACGGCGGCATGCTATGCGCGTTTTGAAAACATAGACTTTGAGAGGGTGCATTAAGATTTAATGCAATAATGGGGCACCGGAGGGAAATTGAGGTTTGACCTCGAAACGCCCTCCAAACTCGCGTACCTTCGCCAACCATTCCGGCGGTCATCAGTCATCACCAAAGCTTCCGCTGTCCACCATCGACCTGGTCATCATCGGAGGTTGGGCGCTAGATACTATTGTGGGCGCCTAACGAAAAATTTGCTAAATTTTCCTCCTTCCTTGCGCGCCAACGGCACCAGGCGTCGAGGGATTGATAGAAAGGAGGTTGTGGACGACCTGGAAGCCCTAGAGTAAAATGCAAAAATGTTCTCTGCGAGAGTCCAACCCATGGATGCCGATTGCAAAAGCCAAGATCAAACCATTCCACCAAAACAGCCACGACAGATTCCCAAGTATAGGGATATATCTACTCCTTACTTCCGGGCTCTTTCGATGACCTCAATGAGCTATTTGCGCGTAACCCGGGTACCTCCGCGTACCTTCGCGCCAGGTGGTGATTTACTTACTGATGGTCCCCGATGATCATAGCGTTACAATCGTTCGCCAGGCTTCCCGCGACTTCCTCCGGCGATACAAAGGCCAAACAGCGGACGCCAGAAACAAGTTTAGCGACGCCTACTACCTTATACGCATTGAAGTTCGACCGGTGGAGCATCTGTCTCCCTAATCATCAGGGGAAAAACCTATTGTTCACGGTAAGGAGTGAAAAAATGGGGGTGCCGAACGAATTGAGCGGGATGAACGAGCTCGACTATGGGTGGGCCCTTCTCCCTCCCTCGGTTGGAGTTTATCCGCTTTCCCGCCGACCGATCGGAAAACAGCTGTAAGGAATTGTCAGGACCCTGGGACTCCGGTATTGTCTCTAATCCCCTCATCTGGGATCAATAAAACACGACGATATAATCGGCGGACCTTACATATCATTGGTGGGCCCTATGCATAGCTTACCTGAAACGCTGTACCCCAACTTCTGTTCTCGTTCAGGTACCCCAGGACCCTCTCCGTTTCGAAATCTCGTTGTCACCCCCCAGGACGACCATCTTGATGAAAGCGGTGCCCATACGACCGTCACCATGAGAATGGCATTGGTCATCGCTGGGTTTACTTGGCACTCGTCATATCACTTCCAGAAAATCCCGCCACGCCCAGTTAGGAGCACCGCGATCTAGGTAGTCATTGGTAGAAACACATTTAACTCCCCCCCCCCCGTCGCTCATCTGCACGATCGGCCGGCACGGGGGTGGACCCCAATCACTTTCCGGTCGTCGGACCATCCGATCCCACCTTCCTTGCTCCCCTCGCCGATTGCAAACCGAGGACCTTTCCTGCTGGAATATTCTTCAGGTCGCAACAACAATCGGGTAGGAAACCAGGGGCGGAATGTTGCCATGGCTGTGAGTGTATCCGGCCAGATTTTTGACATCGCACCGGAAATAATGCAATTCCGTTTTTCCCACTTTGTGGATCTATTCATGAGATAATGCAGAGAGAAAGCTGCGCGTATTCCGACGCGACACCCGCAAAGAATATAGTTCAAGACCCGATCTAGGTTGTGGGTTATCTACAGGTAGGATTAATCTTTTAACCAGGGTCGCCTGCGAGAAGGGATATAAACCGCAAGAGTTTTTTTGAGTCAATCCAGGTCCACGACCAAGTACACTCTTTCAACAACCAGCGATGAAGAACTTTATCGCCCTCTTTACTGTCTTCGTCGGGCTGGCCTCGTTCGCTGCCACCGAGATCCAACTCTTTGGCCAATGCGGAGGTCAGTGTCTGTCGCTACACCCTGCTCCCTACTACTTGACCTTTGACTTCCCCCTCCGCTACAGGCGAGAATTACGAAGGAGATAAAAACTGCGTCAGCGGCACCGGTTGTACTGTGGGTTTTCATCTCTATGGTATTCCCTTCCGGAACAGGATCTGATTGCGCTTGCATTTGAAGGCCATCAACAAACATTACTCTCAGTGTAATTATTGAACGACTCCAAGCCCAACCCTTGACACTGACCAAAGAGTTCTCCAGGTTTGTCCACCCTGAAAATCAGGGATGCTACCCCCACCGACGGCGGGTTTGCTGCCTTTGGAAAGTGTGTTCCGTTTGTTCGCTCAGTCTCGATCCTCACTCAGTGTATCCTACCTGCAGTACCAACGGAGGTGCTGGTGGACCCACAGTACGGGTTTCCACCTTAGCTGCCCTCAAGTCTGCCGTTAGTGGGAGTTCTCCCAAGACAGTTATCCTCACTAGTACGTCAATGTCATTTTTTTTCTTTCTGAGGTACAAACGCCCTGTTAGAATCCCTCACCGGAAAGGAAAGTGTCAAAATTGGCCCGAACACCACCCTCGTATGTCTCTGGGTGGGTTTGGGTGGTTAATAGTGACTCACAAAGAATCGTCTAGTTGGGTGCATCTGGCGTCACCCTGAATGGTATTGGGCTCTCTATCCGTGGTGTTTCTAATGTGATCGTCCGGTATGATACTCCCCACCGAATATGTTCCCTTGATCCTGACCACACCTAATCTACAGGAACCTCACAATCCGCAAAGTTCTGGCGACCTCAGGTGACGCGATCGCGGTTCAGGTATGAACGCTTCCGATACCTGTTGTCGATTTCATGTTTTTGATCCAAGTAGTCCGCTCACAAGGTCTGGATCGATCATGTAGACCTTTCCTCTGACAAGGATCATGGCAAAGACTACGTGAGTACTTACCGTGTGACGTAGGATCGGCTTGGATCTGACTTTTTGCAGTACGATGGGCTCCTCGATATCACCCATGGATGCACATACGTGACCGTCTCCTGGTCTAAACTACACGATGTATGTGCGTTCGTTTTGACAACCTGATCAAAACTAACGGTCGAATAGCATTACAAGGCATCCCTTGTCGGTCACGCCGACGACAACGGTGCGGAGGACAAAGCCATCACCGTAACCTTCCACCACAACTACTTTAACAATCTTAACTCTCGCGGCCCATCCTTCCGCTTTGGGACGGGCCAGTAAGTTTCTGCCATACACCTGTTTCAGGTTCACGTACTCATCCATTGTCTCAGTGTGTACAACAACTACTACGATCATGACGCCAGTGGAATCGACACCCGTGACGGTGCTCAGCTTTTGGTTGAGAACAACGTTTTCGTTGACTGCCATAACCCCTTGTTTTCCACAGATGGCGGCTTCGCCGTCGTAAAGGGCAACGATTTTGGTGGCGCTCCTAATAATGCTCCCAAGGGCACTTACGATACCCCTCCTTACAAATACTCACTGTATTCACTTGATGACGTCAAGTCTCTGGTCCCCTCCCAAGCAGGTGCCACCCTTTCTTACTAAGCGATACAAGTATATGCGTATCATAGTCGTTCCTTTCTCATCCGTCCATTCCTTCCATATTCGACCATCCCTTTCTGGCTAGTCCAATGAAAGCGTTGGATGCTAAGTTCGAGTATTTATACCTACGCCCATAAGTTTGTACTCCTCGTGCTCTTATAGGTCTCCCCAGTCAATTTGATCATATCGTTCGGCATTGCAACAAAACGTAAACACGTTTGGTCTCAGACCTTTGTACAGGTGTTATATACCTGTCTGGTTGGTCCTCGCTGGATATATCACTTCGGTCCCCTTTGTGCGCAGAGGGGAACATGAAGAAGCAACTGGCCGTGAAAGCGCGTAAAGAGAGTTCGGAGACACACCTATGACTCGGAGTAGGTGCCACGCCAGGCTGTTGTTGCTGTTTTACAGGTGAGGTCCAGTGATTTTGCACGCTGTGCTGTCCGTAGCCCAGGATTCACGCATCCAAAAGGCGGGTGGCCAAGACCGCTGGAGGGCCGGAACTGGGCCATGTTTGTTGTGTGTGCACCGTGTTCATGTATTATTACCTGTTCCCACCGCGTTTTTGACTCATCTTTCGGACGATCGCTACGTCGCTCCTCAGCCGCAGTCGCTCTTACTCTACTGAGGATCAGTTCAACTAGCCGTTCGTTTGGTTTCCAACAGAAGCGGGGGTGTATACTCAAATATCCTGTGCCTACCCTCAACCTGGTGGCATTCTGCAAATTGTTGTCTTGTATCTGAAAGTTCGGTGGTGTAGGCCGAGTTCGTGGGCCGCCATGGTATGTACTAAGCGCTGCCAGGATGATGGTGGGCGTCACGATCGGGGATTGCCGCCCATGGCTTTTGCACCCCAGCCGTGGTTTCCTCGAGGCTAGCGCACGAGGAAGACTACCTGGCACCCTCGGTCTAATCACGTCCATGTCCTTTTGATTCGGGTACAAGGGGGCCGGAATGGGTTTGAATCCATTCCACGGCTGGACATTGAATGTCATCTTGACCGTGGGCGTCTCTCCTTCCTCGCGCCGTTGGCTGACCTTGAATGTGCCACTTCGCATGGACATCTCAGTGTCGGGACCTATATCAGCTGCGTATTTAACCCCCGTGGGTGAAGCAGATGATTTCGTTGTCTCTCCACTCCGCTCTTTCATTTCCTATCCTTCGAGCCAAGCCCTAGCGGCCATGCGCTTCGCAGGACCATACTCCGTCGATCTCATGACTAGGGTCCTTCAGGGTCTTGGACCACCTGCTACCCACCACGCCTCACAAGAGGACCCGGCACCGAGCTGGGATAAGAAGGTCCGCGGGAAACCACTCAGTCTCGCAGAGTCTTCGTCGATATTGTCGGATGTGGTCAACGCGTACGTCCACCGTCCGATCCCTGTCACGTCCTGTCTTTGCTGAACTTCCGCTAGACTTGATCAAAAACCCACTGGATGGCTTCCACCTCTGCACCCATTGCCTCACTCCTACTCTAACCACAACTTAATCCCTACATCGTCAGTATTCCGCTTGACCTGTAGTGTTTGCGGCAATGTCTCATCCTCTCGTACGACGAAACAGAATAACTATAATATCCGATCTACTCAAACCCGATACTTTTGACTGTGGATCCCCAGACATTCGCCAAGACGGTGTTTATCCCACTGGATCCGGTTCCCCCAGTTCTACGTCCACTAGTTCGGCGTTCTCACGATTTCCCTCTCCTTTCGTCCCCACCCAGGGGTCTGACATGGGATCCGAGGATGAAGTCGATTCATTCGAGCCATCATCCTTCGAGATTCTTCGGAAGAAAGAGAAGAAAAGGATTCGTCGGAGCAGTGGAGTAAAGTCCAAGGTCAAAACCCCTCGGGCGCGTGTTCTCCGGGATGCTGGAGGGAACACAAACCCCAATTCACCCTTGGAAATGGTCCAATGCCAGTGGGCAGATTGTACCAAGCGACTGCACGTCGACTACATCAACGTCACCCATTGGGGAAAGCATATCCGGGAACACTACGCCAACGAACAAGTCATGATTACATGTAGATGGGACGGCGGATGCGGCGCCGTGATCAACAAGAGTAGCATGTGGAAGCACGTGGTCGTTCACCAGCCAAAGTTCAAGATTCGATGCCCTCGTGGATGCGACGTCTCTACGAGGAGCGACATGATGAGGCGTCACCTCCAGTCTTGCCCCCAGGCGGCCAAGAAAGGAGAGAGTGGCAAAGAGGAGAGCGTGGATGTCGAGGGGGGAAGCCGCTGCGGCGACTATGACGGCGATGGTGAAGATGATGAGGAGGATGGCAGAGAAGATTAGAGAAGCTCGGTTTGATTCTTTGCCTGGGACATGGTCGCTTGATATCACTCTAATGTGCCTCCTATCCCACAGCCAAAGATCCCGTTCTTTTTTTCATTCTCTGGATCTCCTGTCACTCTTTGTCTCCATACGTAGACCCACGATAATTAACTAAGTACCGGAGGTTGGCTGGACCGCCTCAATCAGTATTTTCCTTGCCATGTACATCTCAAACTTTTCCACAAATTTTCGAACTCATGGTTGGGGCAACAATTCACTCAAATCCCTCAGCGCGCGAGACCGCGTGTCAATTATAGGGGGGTATGAACAGATGTAATCCACGGGCATATTATTGTGCATACGTCATACGACATGGGAGTGGCAGGCGGTCGTCTACTGGGACAGGGTAGTGCGGAGGGGCCCGGTGTTGCTAGCCTCGTTTCGCATCGATGCGAGGGTTGGTGATGACAGATGGGTATGGATTGAACCTGACACTTTTCTTCTTCTTCTCCTTCCTTCTCTAGATACACGGCCAAAGGTCAAACACACGGCCTTTGCTCATGGTAAATCCGAGAGGCTTACCGGGGATTCGCTAGTCTGCTGCTTCCATGGAAAGTCGACCCCTGGAGGTGGGTATAGCAAGTATTCTCCCGGACGCACACATAATGTGCGTGGGTTAGACGGGCTATAACGGAAAGCTCAAGTCATCAATGTACCACAAGCGGATCGAATGGGATGGTTACTTACGCGGAAAAGCATCTTTCTTGTGGTTGAGATGGAGCTTCAGTTTTCTCATCCATATACTGAACAAGAAATTCGGTGTGGTTGAGGGTTCCCCGGAAGAAATAAGCGTTACCCAGTTTTATATAAAGAACCCTTGCGTGCTCGGTGGCCATGGGACGGCCTTCTGACCACACCGCCAAGCTCAGATGTTCGGCTATGGCACACGGTGTCTCCAACCATTGCGAATTCCCTTTCGCCGTGGGCTCGTAATGCCATGAATTATGTCCGAAAGGAGGAAGCCCTGTGATGGTGTGAGGCCGTGTCTGACCCATCGCGTACCCAGTCTCAAGCGTTTTTCAACGAGGGGGCAGCTTCCCGAGGCCCCATACGATAATCCCCGGAAGCGAATGCCAAATGGAATAAGGATAAGTACCTCAAACGAAAATCCGAGAGGTTAGGAGAGCAGGTGCTCAACATTCACATCCTCCGACGTGATCCGTCGTGTTTCTCCGAAACCAGGCTTGTTTGGGTCAATATTGACCGACGTCCGGGCAAAGTAGCGCTCCTTGGCTATGCAGAGGAGCGAGGACGACTTCGGGTCCTTGGGGGAGGGGTAATCCCGGTGTGGCGCGAGCATAGCGGCAAATCCATTGTTCCGATATGAATGCAGACTTGGTCGAAGATATTGGTGGGTCAGGACCAAGTTCTTGGAACATGGAAGAAGCAAGGGAAAGTTCTATCGTGGCGGCGAGACTCTTGTTATACTGGGTCTGCAGCACGCCCGTTCGCTGTTGTTTCCATTCTCTAGCCAGTCGGTCCACGTCCCGCCTGTTTTGACGCGCAGCTGCGGCGAACAAGGTGATAGAAAGCGGGTGGAAGTCGAGTTTTTTCATGATGCCGTTGATTAGGTCGGCCCGATCGGCGCCGTCGTAGATGCGGTAGGAGGTGTCGCGTGCGGCGCCCATTGACAGCGTTGGGGTATAAAGACGCTTGCACTCGGGGGGAGTAGTGGAGATACGAGACGTGATTCAAATGCAGATGTTGTTGAACCAACCCAGTTCTTCTACAACGGCGTAGATTTCCTGAGTCTCCGTTCCCAGTGGGTCGAGGACCATCAGCATTTCCTTCGAGGAGAGGAATCTTCGTAGGGAGGTTGGATCCTGGGGGTTTTAGACGCCAGCACCGATGACGTTGGAGAGCCTGTGGAGGAAACGTGCGCGCGAGGCAGGGGATTGATCGCAACGGATGAAGCGACGGTGATCCGGTCTTGGCCAAGACGATGGAGGTCTTGCCAATTCCGCCAGGACCAATCACGGCGATTGGAATCAAGTTCCCAATAAGATCGGTTATCTTCTTGATCAGCTCGTCGCGTCCAAAGAAAGTCCTTGGTGGCAGAGGCGGGGATTCTCCGGGTGTGCTGGGCTCAAACATCAGGCCTTCAGTGACGGTTCGAGTGGAACCGAGTCACTCAGAAACGGAGTTTTACCACCGCTTTCTTCCTGAGCCTGGACGATAATGCGATGGATGTTGGAGACCATGCTCGGGAATCCAGAGTTAGCGATCGCTAGCTGGAGACGACGGAACGCACGCTAAAGAGGTGAAAGATCCTGATGGGGTCCAACCTCCAGGCGGCGATTTTTTTCCTTGCTTGACGATCTTCCTTTGGATCTCCGCCACAGCCCTGAGGTCAAGCCGAAAATACCGTCAACGAGGTTCTCGGACTGCGTGCCTTGAAAATGCAACTCACATTGCCAGCTGTTTGATTGCCTCGCATGCGGAATTACTAAGATCGCTCAACCTCTTCCCGTTAAGTCTCCAGTCGGGGGTGGTACAGACTTCAGCGCAGGACAATCCGAGTTGAACGTAATCCACCTGGTTGATCATCGTGTCCTGATTGTATCTCAGCTTGGCAGTCGACCGACAAAAGACCAGAAGGCGACTCACTCTGATGATCGTTCATGTATCACCCCGACCAAGGCCGTTTTTGGCTCCCTTGGTGTTGTCCTCACAGAGCTCCTTCGCGAGGTTCGAGGCTTCGATGGCACCCTCCTGTTCCCTGGGTCGTTGGGATTCAGTCTCCATGGTCGAAAATTGAGGTAGCTGAGAGAACCGTGGGGGGTGAAGGTTGTGGGGAAGGTTCTAAACCCGAGTAGAGGTGAGCGCTCATATTTTTGTGACACGCCTCGTGAAGCCAGACCAATCCGGTCGGAGGGAATTGGATTTCCGGTCGTAGCAGTGGAGGGTCCCCGTGATCGACTCGGAGTGATTGCCAGGCTGTCCGTCGTATTCTGCGCACGGCAAGTGGAATCCACTGATTGGTTCCGGACTCTGTAGGGAGTCATTGGGGAGTTACAAACGTGGGAATAATTTGGAATCGTCAGAGTTGTTGTGGAAAGCCACTCAGAAACAGCCGAGGGGGGGGGCAGGGCAGGCAACGCGGAAGAACTGAAGCCTCACGACACACCATCCCAGCCCGACCAGCGGCTTCATGGAAGTATCTACTCTACTTTACAATAATGTGATCCCGAGCACTATCGCGAGTTGGAACCATTCACGTCGTGTACGAAAATCCAGTTGTGGTCCAGAACCGTGTATCACACTGGCCCAGTGAGCGAATTATACGTTGTCTCATACACCCAAACAGGCGATCCGTCAACGCCTCCTGTCGTTCCCCGGAATCGGAAACCACGCCCTACGCACCCTCTTCCTATCACGAGGGCTTGACCCCCATGGACCCCACCCCAAAATACGCGAAACCTCACCCATCGCGGCGGGCGAGACGGAATCAAAGTTGGGCAACTTTGGGGTGGATTTCAACGTGCGATCAGGTCACGGTGGGGTGGAGACAACACTCACAGGTCCGTTGACCGCTTCTACGGTGAAGTAGACACGCTCGGATTCCAGTCGTATCACCGCGTTCTTGCATCTCGATGGTTCTATCTTCCCATTGACGAAAGACACCCCGACGTCATCGAGCCAAAAATCGCACTCGATGGTCTCGTGGATTGATGTGAGGAGGTCGATACACGGGATCTCTAATCCTGGGTGGAAAAGCGGGAGGTGGGGTAGGTACCATATACGAGAGGGCCACCCTTTTTCGCAAAGTCGTAACGGTCTGGCGGGACGACTGTAAATCGTTAGTGGAATGGAAGACACCGTTGAAACGATCGGATTACCTCGAGGAGTAGGAGGCAGTTGTTGTAGATTTTGGCGCCATATCTCCGGAAGGTGAGCTGGACGACGTCAAGAGTAAGGGGAAGGTCAGGACGGATAGACCACAACCGAGTGGCTAAAGTCCCTTTTAAAATTGTTGTCCGCATTGATAGTTGCTTTCGGGATAAACAAGGCGTGTTCGGTAGATGATTTGGAGTGGGTCAAGCTTTTGCGGAAACAAGCACATGAAGATTCTCCTTTGCAGTGCCATGACATGAAGGGGGATATTTAGGTCTGTTGGATGGTATGAGTTCCAATAATCTGATGACGAGACTTCTGATCGATCTGGGAAAGATCAGACACAGGATTTCCGAAGGACTGAGTGTACGACCAGCGCAAAATCGCATTCTGGGGGTATTTTATGCAGCACAGGACATTTAGAGTGCCAATCAAACGACGTGACCACAGCCATCCTGCAGAAGATACTTTTTGATCCCGTCTGCCTTTCCCCACGGGACCTCCTCTTCCCAGTGTGTTACAACGATACAAGCTTGGTCTTCGCTCAAGGCAGCTGAAAAAAGATGCTCGCTCAGCAACAAACGATTGTGATTTCACGAGCTCACGAACCTGAAGAACGCAAAAACGCGTGAGCAGCGCTCACGGTATCAGCATCCATCCCACTCCACGCTTCGTCTAGCAAAACCAACTTCGGTTTCCCGACCAGCGCCCGGAGGACGATCGCGAGGGATTGTTCACCGACGGGCAAGTCGGCAAAATTGCGCTTCGTATACGCATCCAAGTCGATGGTACGGTGGGGTCGAACCTCCCACCACTCCCTCAGAAGTTCGTCGACTCTCTCAACCCTTTTTTGCTGCTCTTCCTCTTCCAACCCATTGCCGACCCTCCTGGGACCAAGGGAGATGAATCCGCCGTCGAAGCCCGTGGCGACGACTTCCCATACGTTCATTTTCCTCCCTCGTGGCCACGCGTTCAGAACGTCCATTCCGGCGATACCGATCTCTTTCTTGAGCTGAACCGTCGCCCATTTGTTCCGGCTCTTACCAAAGAGATTGAGCGACGAAGGTGTACGCTGGGTATAGGATTGCGGGTGGTCACCGGTGAGAAGAGAGAGGAGTGTGGTCTTCCCAGAGCCTACATGACGTGGTCGTTTCGGACTAGAAATGTGGACGAACCGACCACGACGTACCGTTTGATCCTTGGAGGTGCCACCTTTCGTTCGCTCGTATTGTCCAGTTTGTATTTTGCAGTACCTGGGGAATTCATGTCCAGCTACCGGCCAAAGGGAGACCCGAAATACTTGCCTTTCGTTCATGGTAACTCACACTCACACCCTTCAGCTCCACAAGGACATCCCCGTCGTTCCTGACCGGAGGTTGCGAAACGGGCATTGATGAGGAGGCAGACACCTCCGCTCGATACCGAGCGATCACACCCTTCATTTCATCCGCTTCGCCGGTTCGAACGGTCCAGATGCTTGAGCTCGAGTTGGCAGAGGGTTCGACGAACGCTACGTGAGAGATCCAATCCGGGATCCCGTCCTGCAAGCGGTTTCCAAGGATGATCCTCGGAGAACGGTGAGAATGGACTTTGTGTAAGATCTCTAGAATGGACTTGCGTGTAGAGACATCTAGGCCAGCTATGAATGGTTGGGTTAGAAGATTTCGTGCGTCGGTTGGGATCGATTTCACCAACTTAAGCCCTCGTCGAGTAATACCAGCTCCGGTCTCACTCCAAGCTGGCCGACCAACGTCTTGACTATCCGGGCTTTTCTCGTTTGACCGTTACTCAACGCGATCATCGGAAGGTCCAACAGCCGCTTCAAATCCAACTTCTCAATCAACCACTCGAGGAGAACGTCTTGGTTCTTGGCTTCTGTACCTTGGATCCATTCAGTCGGTTTCTCGGGGAGGTTGAGTTCGGCCCTTCTAATGTTTTCGGCCAACTCGGGGAAGAGGGTTTCGCGTAAGGTTCGTTTGTCTTGATCCCATACCGCGCCGTATCGCGCGGAGTAGTCAAAGAAGCCGGTTTGGAACTTTTGTCGGTGTGAGAACGAGACGAGGGAGACGAATTTGTAGGGATCTAGCGGGGTAGGACGGAGGGTCAAGAATGGAAAAAGACCGCCTGGCGGAGGAGGGGAAGGGTGGATTCTGGTGTGACCTAGCAACGACTGCAGCCCCAGGGAGCGACAAAGTCAGCGCTGCCTGACCGTTGTAGGATTTTGCACCTACCTGAAGCAACAGATCCTTTCCAGCCCCGCTCGTACCAACAACAACCCACGACTGACCCTCCTCCACGACCATGTCACAGTTCTCGAACCAAATACTCGGGGTAGATTTCCGAGAATTCGCGGCTGTTCCAAGTGGGTGAACAGCCGAACCTCTGCCAATATTAACCATCGGCTCATCCGCTTTCGGACGATTCAATCCAGCCGGGAAGTCCATGCCAGTGGGAGACCGAGTAGATAACCGTCTACGGGCATTTCCTACACAACTCAGAGTCTTCGTCCGAGTCGCGGCGATCATCTCCGAAAGTCCGGCGAGTGTAGTACGATCGAGGGAATCAACGTGAATAAAATATCAGAGTCGACGAGAGGACAACTCTCCCTCCCATGTTTCCCCACCCCTCAATTCTCATGGTCCCAATCCCCTCTCGAAAGTCAGTCTCATCCTTCATCGGCAAACTTGGGAGATTTGCTCCCCCATTCAACTTCTCGATCACTCTCGTGTCCGATGACCACTGGCTCTCCGGCTTCAAAACGCTTCAGCCTAACGCTCATCTCCTGTGGAGGGCTCTCAATTTGGTTGGGTACACCCAAGGCCTAAAATCAAAACACCTCTGGGGAACACCAGACTTCCGGAAAGCCAGGTGGCAACCGGAAGAGGCGACACGGGTGGATGGCGAGACAAGTGTGTCCAAATGTCGTCAAGTCGAAGATGATGATCCCACCCCCCCTCCACAGCTCATGTCCACAACGGTCACTACCAACCGAATGAGGGTACGTCTAATTGTACTATTTGACTATATGCTATACTAAATGAATCTAGACGAACATACTGTACGAAATCCTAACTGTATATGCCGCGAGGTCGGGATACTAACATTCCTCACCCACAGCGCGAGTGTTCATGTGGCCACCGAAATCCCAGTGGCTCAGGTGCGTACTTACAGGGTCCCTCGCTGCTGTCTCTTAGTTTCAACTTCCCTAGGTCAATTGGGTGACTTCTACGGGCAAGAGCCCTCCGTCTAGCGCTGGTACTGCTCCCGCTCTGACTGTTCTGTCCTCTCGAACTACCGCCTTCGTTCGACTACTGGCCCACCTTCTAGTGTTATGACTCCTCTTTCTACGTTTATGGCTTGTCCTCGTCCTACGCCAGTTTCTGCTCGTGTTCCTGCTCCGGCTCCCCTCTGCTTCAACCGAAAATGAAGACAGATCTCAGAATGATTCTTCCGCTCAGACTAATGCTACAAATGTTTCTGCCGACACTGGTACCTCTCAGGACGCTTCTCCCTCTCTTCTGGTTGTCTCCACTGTTATTCCTGCACTCGAGTCTTCTGCTGAACCCTCCAACTCCAACCCATCTCCTCCGGCCACTACATGCGATACAGCCGGTCACGAAAATGCCGCCAACGTTGTGCAGGCATCCAGGACTTCCGAGGATTCGACTCCTGCAAAAACATCTCGCAAACCGGCTGCGAAAAAGGCGCAGAAGCCAAAGAAGATGATTGATTCAAAGTGAGTCTCGTCTCCGATCAAATTCTATTCATGCCACATTGACGACTATACACTATCTAGGAAACTATGCTACGACGAATGGAAAAATACTCACCAAGATGGTTCACTCGACGACTTTGAAGGATATTGAGGAGCGCTCTCTCGTGAGTGTGCAACGCGCTTCCAATTAACCGCCACTCACCCCCCCCCCAAAAAAAAGCCTCTCGTCTCGTTCCTCTCTCTCTCCGCCTCTCCCTTGCCTTACATCTCTCTTTCTGCAAACACGCCAAAATGTCTGTCCAGTCCAAGGTTCTCTCGCCAATCATCATATCCTCTGATCCAGTCTTTCCAACAAATCACAACCGCAATTCTGCTATAAGTTTTTATCTCTGAGCCCTAATCCTCCTGGTCCTTCCAACTTTGCAGGATCTACGATCAGCATACTATCATCGAGTCCTAGTACCCCTGGTCCTTCCGGCTTCATGATACCTGGTGCATCTCATTCTGGCATCTCTCCCCGTTTCCCTGCTGCAATGCCTGTTTATGATGACGAGATGTACACATCCACGGAGGTTACTGCGTTTTGTCAGAGGTGCGCTAAACTGCAAGTTGAAAATGCAAAACCTCCGAGGCCAGATGTCTCAATTATCGCATGTGTCTCCCTTACGAACTACATGCACACACTATTCACATTGTTTCAGGAACGCATATAACACTCTCATCAAAGACAATCGGCAAAAAATTGACGATACGACCGCTAGTATCGAACTGCTAGTACAGCACGTCTCCTCTGGAGAGGCTCTCTCCAACCTGACCACCGAGATTCCCCTCTCCCCCAAACGCGAAGAATGGGAGCACAAGATCCCGTTCTGGAGACGAGATGGTTGGATGGTACACCGAAGAGGTTCCGAGCCACGTAGTGCATGCAGTGCCATGGGTGTTGAAGCAGGCTGTAGCGGCAGAAAATGCACAAAGGGGTTCTGACGATTTGTTTTCCAAATCGTTGGTGATGTCAGACCAAGGGGATCCTTTCGCCAGTCTGCTCTACCCTGGGTCCCCCTATGATATACGTATAGTGATGTGAATCCGATCGTGGCTGCAATCATTGCGTCTTCGTGTACGGGCGGGATCAGCGAGATTGGAACCTTGATCGTTGGACACGGCGGCGGGACGTGCTGACAGGTTCCCCAGGTAACAAGAATCGAGTCCCGAGGCGAATCAGCTCCAAGGAAAGATGTGCATCGTCCCCGTGTGGCGATCGACGACGACTCGGGCAGGTACAAGGAATACACGCCGGACGACTACGTTGAGTAACTTGAGTAATGGAAACGGGAAAAGTTGGTCGTAGCGGCGAAAGCATGAATACAGACTGACAACGAACAGCACAGGACGCGAACCGGAGTACACCGCGAGAAACATGAATATAAGAGGATACAGAACCCAAACAGAAGCATAAGTCGAGAGCGTACATTAGCAAAAACAAAACGGGGGCAATGTTCGAGATGCGTATCACCAGAAGTCACCGATGAACGGATCCTTCCACACCGAGTCCGCTACCCCCATGTTGATCAGCTTATCGGTCCGGTTAAACCTCGCGCTCCTGCCTGACCACTCCTCCAGTTCCACCGGACCACTCGTGCCTGGCCCATCACCGGGCCGTCTGACTACAGTGTGGTAGTTGTAGTTCATCCACAGCAGATCAACTGTGGGGAATCCAAGCTCGATGACCGTGTTGAACGACTCCTCTGGCGGGTAACCATACAGTCCCACAACCTTCAGCGAAGGCGGTACACCAGGTCGGAATTTCTAGGGCTCGCGTTTAGCTCTTGTCATCATAGGTGCCCAAACGAGATAGCTCACCGTAAGGAACTCACGGACCCCGCAACTCGTGAAGGCGTTTCCGAAATGCAGGTATTGCAGATTCCTTGGAAGCATCCAACTGAACAAGGGAATCATCGGTGGCGCCATATCGGATGGCAAGCTAGTGATAAGCCCAAGTAAATTCTGCAAGGACGGGAACACGCCCCAAGTAGACGCGTTGAACCCAAGTACGTCAAAGTACTGGTTCCCACACCCGACGGTGAGTAGACGAAGAGGTTGGCGGCCACGGATGAACTCCGTCAATGCAGGGAAGAGGTCTGGGTCTTTGACGTCCCTAGCGACCTCTGTTACCCAAACGGCGAAACGACGAAGGAACGGGAGGGATTTTGCGTGCGCCCGGAAAGTCGGCGAAGCGACACAGTGCAGCTCACACGACAGACGGAGGGTCTCGAGTTGGTGCCCGTTGGAAAGTATTTGGTCAAAGGAATCCCCTTCGAAGACACCGCCGATGTCAAGGTGGGAAAGGTGCCGGACAGAAATGAGGGAGGAGGGGTAGCTCCATGCACGATGCTTGATGGCCAACGCCCGGATCTCAGTCTTGATGTGTTGGAGGAACCCGTCGAGGTGCGATGTCTCTCCGCCCTTTGTGGTGAAAGCGAAGTCCTTCAAGCGAGTAAACTTGGGGAAGACGAGTTCTCCAGTACCATCGGTAGATCTAATTCAAGGTTGTGAGTCACAGATAATGGAACGAGGAGCTTTTCATACTCGATCGATAATCCGGACAATTTTGGGCAATGGAGATGGAGAATCTTTAGAATCTGTTGTAGATCCTTCCATCGCATCGTGATATGAACTCTACGAAGGTTTGTCGTCCTGGGCAAGGCGTTTGAGATCATACCTGGCTCAAGGTCAGAGACACGTCCCACAGGACTCTGATATTACGAGCACCTAGCTGGAACGCAAATGACTGAGTCTGCTCCCTCTCTGCGGGCACGAACACCCTCATGGTCTTGACGTGGATAGCGAAATCTGAATCCAGAATGATACGCGTAAGTATATCTGCACTCCTTTGAGACTCAGATTTGTCTGCCGCTTCCCAGTCAGATTTCGTCGTCAGCCACGCTGGTTGCGAGGGGGGAAAAGACAGACCGAAGTGAAGATCAATCTTCTGAAATAGCTTCTGGCTAGCAATTTTGGATAGGACGTGGGGAACAGATAACAACATCTTGAGATCGCTCTTGCCCAGGAAGGACGCGATGAGGACCCAAATTTCACCGGAGAAACCAGGCTTCGAGTGTGGCTAGGTTTAGCAGTTGTCAGTCGCATCTCGTCACGTCTGGTTGAAGAGCCTCACCGCCCGCGCATGAGGAACCAGCGACGACATCAAGGACCTGGCTTCGGTATTTTCGGAGTCTAAGATCAAGGCGGCTTCGAGATCTATGGAGTTTACCATATACACGAAAAGGGGGTGGCGTGTTATCGACGGCTCGAGCAGAGGCAAAGATATGGGGGCCGAACCTTTGTGAGCACCAAGGGAGTAACCAGCGACCAACCTGGTTTTCGCTCGCAATAACCGGGCCTCGATGGCCTCCCTCGTGGGTAAATTCGGAATCAACAGACAAGATTGTACCGCGTTCTCGACCAACGATCTAGAGCTGTATGCGGAGAGAGAAGGGATCTTTCAGCGTCAAAATTTCCCCAAGTTATTGGCCTAGATTCAAGGAGAGAAGTATCGACAACGAAACCAGGCGTAGCCAACGCCGAATGGCAATATCCTGGCACTTGTACCGAACCAACCGGTGGAACCGGGGTCGAACGTGGGAGCAATGGAAGAAAGAGATACATAAGCGAGGAACAATGGCAAGGAGGTCGTCATAACGCAAGCAACAAATGGAGAGTCGGGGGTACGCATACGAGTAAAGAGACCCCACCTTTCGTGATCAATGTCGAGCTTTTTTGCAGCATACAAGAGGAGGTCAGCCTTGGCGTCATCCGAGAGACGAGATGCGATCTCCTTAATGCTAGCCTCCAATATTTTCGGGTTGAATAATGTGCTATTTGTTCTGGTGAGGCCAGTCTGGTCCGGAGGAGCGTGGAACGGGCCTCGGCCGCTCTGAGTGGGCCGACCCTGGGTTTCGACCACCTGGCCACCGCAATGAGCGTGATCTCGGGCATGCTTCGACATTGCGCTGACAGAGAAACCAAATTCTAGGCGGGGGCCTTTTGAACGGAACAACTAGCACGTCTGGAGAGAAACTGGGTGGTGCTTTGTACCGTTATATGGTGGGAAGAAGGGCGGCGGCCGTCCTACGTCGTCCTCTGATTGGTTAAGCGCACCCCAAGTCGGGAGTTCCCGGTCACTCAATCCGGCCGAACCACTGGGCCTGGGCGCACACCAGCTGTATCTCGTACGTAACATGAATACAATCTCTGTGGAAGAAGAATGGATAAAAGATTCGAGTTCTGTTGGTAAAAATCGGATTTACTGGATAATTCTTAACCAATCCAGTAGACGCCCATTTTGGGACCTGGGGTCGGCTTTTCCAACCGTAGGTTAAATTCTCCCAATCGTTAGGAAACAAAGCATTCCAACAACTCCCGAATCTTTCACTAATTTTTCCTGCTCAGTGAATGTTCACTCACACTCCTTCACGTAAAGATGGCCATGATATGTAACACCCCCCAATTAGCGATCACTTGGCACTCGTCACTCCTTATGCTATGCTCAATATTAATGCATCCACGGAAGCATTTCGTACAACAGCGATAATCATCCCGTAGTGTAGCGGGCCAGCGATATGTAATCGTTGAGCGGGAAAGGTCCACGCCATGCATCCATTGATCGTGAGGACCCCCCTCGGATCGAATCCTCTATCAGCCACTCCCCTCCTCCCATTGGGTGTGGTCAGTCGTAGGTCGTAAATTTGCATCACCAGGGTGGTATTGCTCCGAGGATGGCGGAGATCCTACGCTAGGCGACACCTGGGGTATTTGAGACATCTGCGAAAAGTTGAACGCCAGCTGGTTAGCGAATCTCGGGTTGATGTGCGGTTGCACTCCGGAGAAACTGTTTTGTAATCCAAACCCAAAAACAGGTGACTGAGGTGTCATTAGGGCCCCGCCGTAATCCCATTCTCCTGCACCACCTCCGTAGGTCGGTTGATGACCATATGGGTGAACGAAACCGCTCTGAGGCGTCGAACTGGATGAGTGGTCGTGGGAACCGCTCCGTTGCGGAAACGACTGTCTTTGTGGATGTTGCGGCGTTCTCTTACCGCGACCTCTTCGACCTCGGTCAGAGTGTCGACTTCGACCCCCACCCCTTCCTCTCCCTCGTGTAGTGTGGGGTCGGGACCCGGGGTCCAGGTTCCTGTCATTCGTGTGATCGCCCGGCCCAGCAACATTTCTGATGTTGTTGAATGACGTGTTGTCTTCCCCACCTCCATCAGCGGGAAGGTTGGTGAAAGAGTCGGAGTACGGGTCATCGTAAGGGATTGGGGGAGGCCGAGATGGGCCTGCGCTGTAATTCATATCATATGCGCCGTGTTCATCGTAGGGGTTGTTGCTCCTTCCGAACGTGTCCTCGAAATAGTCGTAATCCCTTCTCGCAGAAGCACTAGGGGTTGCTGCGCGTGAGGACGCGCGGGAGCCTGAACGCCTAACACATACAGACTTGATGAGAACTAGGACGAGGAAAGTTAGACGGCAGAAAGAAAAACCTCTCTTTGGCCATGCGCTTATAAGCGGCTTCCTGTTCATCATCAGAGAACTCGACCTCATCCTCACCGGGCTCCTCATCGTGCGCGTTACTTGCATCGCTGCCCTTGGCTACTTTTAGCCTATCAACGAACACAAAGTTACTTCGACCTGGCACGTGGAAAATCGGGCGCGAGATTTGAGCCCGTTCCTTGTCCAACGGAAACCCATCGTTGAATCGGACTTGATACAGTGGCTGATGCGTCGGCCCGAATGTCTCGTGGACCTGTGGCGTGACAAAGGTGTCAGGAACGGGGAATGAAAGAGTTGAAAATGAATGGGAAGACAGGCTCACGCAACCAAACACCTTACGGTCTTCAAACACAAGGAGGGTCCCAGTATCCAAGACGCGTTCAGGGACGCGGCCGGCAATTTGGGATGCGAGCCCTTTCACGATGACGACTCTGTCCTGTAAAACGCTGAGGATCTCGCCGGCTCGCTCTAAGATCTCCTCTGGATCCACCTCCATGATGTTAGGAATTGCGATGTCTTCATTTTGGACTTCGTGCGTGGTGACGGGTCGGCCCCCAGACCCACCGCCTTCGTCATCTTCATCGTCAACGACGTCCAGAAACTCTCGTAGCTTAGCGGGATTAAGTTCTTCGATAACGGAAGAACCATTAGAATCCGAGTCGGAATCTGAGGTGTCCGAGTCCGAGTTTTCTGGTGATGAATCTGGCCTAACAAAAGAACCCAGACAATTCAGTGAGCCGGTGATCCAGGGAGTTTCTGCGGCGTGCTCACATTGTCATGGGATCTCCACCCTCATCTTTATCCAACAACCCTGCTTCAACTTCTTCCTCACTATCTCCCCCCTTGTCGACTTCCTCCTTCGTTGGTACACCTGCCTTCAGCATATCAACATCCCCTGCTTCGTCTAGTGAATCTTCACTGGAAGTACTCGCAATGGAGTCCGTGTCGCCCTCCTCGGACATAGAAGCATCGTTTACCGACGAATCGTTCGTCTCAGCGGCGTGAGCCTGAGAACTCGATGGCACATGGGGCAAGTCCTTCCCAACCAAATCATGGATCAAGAGCAAATCCTGAGGAATTGTCGACGGCACTTTGAATCCATC
>Ga0307514_10001788_pt1 | contig 24283 bp, 26 predicted proteins | sample 16_EM_MG_FD_203088 | JGI IMG/M metagenome (GOLD analysis project Ga0307514, IMG submission 203088) | Populus trichocarpa ectomycorrhiza microbial communities from riparian zone in the Pacific Northwest, United States - 16_EM | ecosystem: Host-associated > Plants > Roots > Unclassified | place...
AGGAGAGATCAGTAGAAGAGTTTAGCAACCTGATTCGGGTCAACTAAGCGATTTTTTGCTCGTGATAACGCTTAGAGTAAACTACAGCTATAGTGTGAACATACTATGATCACATTAACTATATGATTCCTAGGGAGGGCTTCGTGCTGGTAGTGTTTATACCCTGATAATGACGAAAACTCGAAAGTCAACAAACTAGTTGGTATTCTCAAAGCGAGGAATTATCATATACAAGTTGAGACCTAAATCATGAGGAAAAAATCGGATGTCATATAGTTTTGTTGTGGTTCTCATGCCTTTGTCTACTTTTGCAGCTTGGCTCTAAGGTTCTAGTGCTGAAGCTGTAGCTAGTGAAGAGGCTTCAATAAGTTACGCTTGTCTGTTGGAGCACTTGATCTGGGGTTGTGGTGGATTCTGACAATTTTATCAGTGTTGGAATAAAAACAGTAAGGTATGGAGACTAACCATACGCAGTAACTTAGTATGTAATCAACTTCCTCATCGGGTGTTAGGGAGTTATAGTCTCGAAATCACTAATAGCTATGTGGAAACGTTGCTAAAGGGCAGTTTACTAGTACGTATTCTGACTGGTATATGCACGGGAAGCCAACAAGCACTTTAGCTCCCAAGCAACAGCCCTTCCGTCTGTATATATGAGTCATGGATACCCACAGTGCGTACCTAGGTGAAAGTTATGGCGCGTTTACGCACTGTAAGTATGGCTGAGTTCAGGTTATATGAATTTTACTTGAGGGCTTGATGCGTACTATAGTATGGAGGTCAACCTGATCTCGTGCCGAGGCCGATTTATTTTTTGGGTGTGTGTTATAAATCCATGTAATGATGCTCATCAATACAGGGCTTAATTATATTAATTAGTGGTGACTTGGGGCGTAGGATATGTCCCCTGCAATAGGTCTTGGTGGTTCAGACGCAGGCGCGCTTATGTGGGAACCACAGCCATGGGCTTGGATGGAAAAGGAGCTTGAGGCCTATATATTTTCAGCATTTTAAAGTGATATGTATGAATAGAGTTTCAAATTTGTGCTATATTTAATAGTGATATTTTTATCTACAAACATGCAGATACCCACACTTTGTGACTTCGGCACTGTGAGGTACCTACTAGCGTAACACCCCTGTTTCGGCATCAAACCGTTAAACACGCACAAGGCTAACTAGCGCAACCTCCAATGATAAACTACAGTGCTCAACTCAGATGCAAAAATAGTTTCTGAGGAGCCTGTTGTGATGTTTCTGTGATCTACCCTGAATATTTGAGCTACCTATAATCTATATTTTGCGGGGCAGCTAGTTATAACTGTACACTATAAACTATTGATTAGCACTCCGAGATATAACATATAGTTAGTGACAGGCCTCCGTTAACCATAGGGGATGGAGGAAATCCCAGCCCTGTTCAGGATCACAACGGCTGTGTGGAGAATGGCACTGTAGGTACATGTAAAATCCATGGGGGCTCATTGTACGGGCGTTTCCCGCAGGGGATTACAACCGTTGGCGCTCAACAGATACGTCGGAGTTGAGAGCCAGGAGGTTATGGGTCGATTATAATGAGCTGGTTGGCGCAATACCACATCTATAGTACATATACGTACGTGCGTATCCATACCATGACCCAATGGTGGGTCTTGGTCTATTATGTATATCAATTTATATGCCTTGGAGTATGGTTTGGGTAATTATAGGTCCAGGATCTTCAATTCCTGGATGTACCCTGCCTAAACTAGCGACCGGCGAGCCGAAAGTGCGATACGCTAATGTACATGGACATACTTGAATGTCCTGTGAAGAATACCAGTATAGAAAATTGGGGATATGATTGGGCCCTTGTGGAACACCGCCAATGTGCTTTTGCCTGAAGTCTGTCTAGGTACTACTGGGCCATGCAACTGCATCTGCTAATGCTGGGCAATTAACCACAATGACCACAATGACTCAAATTCTCAGCCTGATTAAGTTATGCAGATGTTACACTCGGGCGCACCCCTGCCCGCTTTATACCCAGCCTGGACAGTTTGAATGCCCATTGGGTACTGGTAAGAGGGGTGGGAGTATGGAGGGGTCGGAGGGAATGTACTTGAGCAATAACCCTTCTCGTGCCCAAAATTCCGTGTGCTTTTTAGTAGAGCCTGCTGCCACCACTGATTGATATACAATATTTAACCCTCCTCCCAGCTATAGTTGAAAGTTATTGAATTAATTATCTCTCGCAGTCATGCCAGCTAGACGCTGCCAATCTCTGAACAAAAAAGATATCCAATGTGGGTTAACCACGAAAACGGGGGACTTCTGTTGGAGGCACGCCTTGTGCCCCAGGCCCATCCCATCCTATCAGTCCACCGCCCCAACCACACTAGTTCCTCGTCCCACTGATCCTACCAGCCCTAGGCGGCCTCCAGCAACAGCCCCACAAAATTCCTATGAGGATATTCACGAAATATCCTCGTCTAAACCTAGCCACGGGATCTCCGTGAGTGAGGGTGTTGCACCAGCGGTGATTATTACCGCGGAGGTAGGGGGCTCGGCCGCAACTCCGGCGCTTGATCGGGTCATTGAAATTGGGGAGGTCGAACTTGGACCTCTGCGACGAGTGAGGACGTGGAGAGATTTGGTGCCCCGACAACTCAGAGCTTCAATTTCCTCTGGTAGGGGCTCAAATGTCAATATCTCCAGTAACCAGCTGCAGCCTGGTAAGTATTATTCAACGTTACCCCGTGAATAGTTTGGAGAATTCGAACTGAGTGGACCCGTGTATACAGAGAACATCGTTCGGGGGATGGGTTTCTCACCCAAAACCCAACGAGAACTGCTCGCCTATCTGGAAAAATCAAGGGAAATCAAGGAGCATTTATACATCTCCTGTTCCCCTAAGAACTCCCGGGGCGAGCGGAGGATAAAAATAGGGCGGACTGCGGATCCCCACCGCCGGCGGCGGGACTATGCGAGATGTGACATGGAAATTGTGTGGAGCATGCAGATGGAACACACAAATCGCCTGGAGAGGCTTGTCCTCATAGGAATAAAATCTGATTTCCAGGGGCTAAGCGGGCGGAGTGGTGTGCCGTGTATCCAGGAAATCCAAGCCCTAGGCAGGAAGGTGGTGTGCCCATGCGGGAAATCGCACAATGACATGTTCCTTACAACGAGTCATTGGGATGATACCCATATGGATGGGTTAAAGGACTTGATTTTTGAGTTAAGTAGACTCGAGAAAATTGAGTCTGAGAATTTGGTTAAAGTGGAGGCATTGGAGGTGACTAGCGGAGAGGAGGATGGGCAGGGTGAAGTTGGAGATGGAGAGGGAAAAGCTCCAGTGCGTGAAAAGAGTGAGGAGAGGGCGGCAGAAATTCATGTGGAGCTTGTCAGAGCCCAAAGGCCATGGGTTCGAGGCCCTGATGGTAGGCTGATCCGGGCAACGTAGCCTCTGTTGGAGGGCTGAATTGGAATTGTACATACAGGTGCTCATATCTCGCTTGTTTGCTTTTGGGTGGTGGTCTGGGATTTTTTGGAGTTGTGTATGATTGTGCTCTGTGTGTTTTATGTATATCATCAGACGTGTTCCTCATACCAAATTTCGGCCTTGGGGACTCTTGTAAATACATACAGCCTTTCTTATTCGTGGGATATTTACGGAATCTTTGTATACCTCCCCACTACGATGAGGACTGGTTGCTTCTTGTCCGTAATTTCCTACTTGGCACATCCAGCATAACCACCCCTATTGAAGACACTTGGGTCAGGAATTCCCATCCAATAAGGGGTGATATCTTGACTCAGTAAAGGGCGGGCAGAGCACATACTCCAGGCGGAGATCTGGGGTTTGTCGTACAAAAGGGTCGAATATGGGGCTTTCCACTGAGCTATGGAAGCTTTTTAGTGTATGCCAGTGGATTACCCAAGGACTTTAGGGATGTACCTACATGTACAAGCAGTTGTGAAAACTCTCCGACTGAGCCGTTGTGGATTTAAACTCCCATTGCTAAACACTTCCCTAGACCACCAACTTGTGGGACTGTTTTCGAGCTCAAATCAAGCAGCCTCTTAGGGTTTGTGCCATGGCAAGCCTACGTAAATACCATCGGCAAATGTAGTCACTTGCTTTTTATTTTAACGACTTCATAGATACGTCTTGCCTGCTCATAAACCACAATTTTTCGCTCTCTTCAGGCAGTTTGGCTAGCTTGCATCCAATTTTGTCAACACATACATGCACAATCAACAGGCTGAGTACCAGGATTCACACAATTGTCCATGCCTTCAAATCCCCCCACTAAACACAAAGATCAAGACACAAAAACTGTAAAGAAATGCTAGAGCACGTTAGGGGCTCAGGTGGCCGAGCAGAAGCCCCTGTCAATATCCACACAATTGAACATATCATCAAATGCCTTTACAAGATATCAATGTCATGGGGAGGGTATATAAGAAGATATTTGAGCACTTGAAGAAAAAAAACTATGTGGATCAATCAGCAGCTCATTGCTGCCCGGTGAAAGATATCAACCTAAAAGGAAAAAGATGTTACAAAATTATCAAATGTAAAGCAAAATTCAAGTATGTAGATAATATGTCATCATTCGCTCGATGACGGATATTGTACTCCGGCAGAGGGATCTGTGACCTCAGGCAGGTTAGAGTTTTCTTTGCCCAGCATCTTGGGGCAGATTAGAGCGTCGCCTCCAACCGTGTGAAGTGCGCCGGACAATTTCCTGAATGCCTTCGGTCCCAGAGTCGGACTCAGTGTCACATCCAGAGTCAGAGCCAGAGTCAGACTCGACGGCGCTTGGTGCCATTGCTCTCCTGATAAGCTCCCGGACACCAGTGGACCTAAAGTAAGTTTTGGTGTCGCTCTCGTCGACGGTGACGAAGTGTTCCGCCATTTCACCTACTCCGGGTAGTGTGGGCTCAGTATAACGAGCCCTCAGTTCAGTTTGGAGCACTTCAATTGCTGTCACGGGGTTCCCTTCTGGATGCTTGGGATTATGAGTAGGCAGAGGCCCCGGGCTAGCAGGGTCTTCAGATCCCTCAAATGTCTTACGCAACTTCCGCTCCTCCTCGACTGCTTCTTCGAAGTTCATCACCGAAAACATCGCCAAAACTGCAAGGTGTAATTGCCCGGTGGTGACATCTCTTCGGATGGAAAATTGCCCTTTCTCCAAGTTCAGGTAGCCAAGTAGCTCTTGCCCAGAGCCCGTTGGGGTGTACAACTACAAGAAAACCATTAGTATTGAAACAAGTTAGGTGACTGCCAGAATTGACCAACCTTGACTCTCCCAAAATTTCTTAGTGGCCTCCTCACCAATCTTTTCTGCAGCTGTTCCGCCTTTGACCTCCAATCCCCCTTTCCCCAAGATCTTTTCGCTTCCTCCAATTGCTTCCTCTCCTCCTCCTTGACCTCCATGCTTTCACACATCTCGGCCTTTCTGGGTTTCCTCCTCTCATAAACAACAACCCAGGCAGCCCTTTTATGAACCCACAAGTACCTCCCGCTAATATAGTCCACGCCACTTTGCAGCTTCTCGGACTTTGTGCGGAAAGTAGGAGGTTCATAGAAGATTTGTATGCCAGGTTCATCGACTACCAGCTCAGTGGGATCCCTGCGTTGACTGAGAGCAAGATATTCATCAGCGATAACATATTTTGTGTGAAAAGTGGACCCACCCGGCTCGGGAGTTGGCGCCGTTAATCTTAGGTGGCGTGTCAAGGTACTGAGATCATGGATGGTCTGTGGACGGGGTGTGTGAGAGGGCCCAAATGCTGGGTCTTGGCGGAGGGTCGGGTGTTTTCTCTGCAGTGTTAACCTTGCCCCCAGCTGAAGTGTTATCTTTGGCTTCTCCTGCAGCTCTGGGGTCACAGGACCGCTGCTTGTGGTGGTTGTCACAGCCGACAGGTTCCTTGCACTTGAGTACCCTGTATCGGTGGAGCAATGACTGCCTGAGCCACATTTGTTTTTCTCCTTCTCGGCATCAAGGGCAGGGAGGATGTACTCTGCCAGTCGAACATCCTGAAGGGTGGTGACATCGGGTTCATTGAACATAACACCTGCATCCTGTCTTCTTTTATGTGATTGATGCCGAGGGTATAGGTTTGCTCTACTCGGCTCGCGTCCGGCCGCTTTATCTTTACTCTTCACGTCTTTGTAGACGCTCCTCTTGTGCATCAACTTGTAGAACAATTTCTGAGCCCCTGTGAGTTTTGCAAGGCGAGCTTCATAACAAACAATTCTGATCGCTCGACGGGCCTGGGCCGTGAGCTCCTCTTCGGTAGGCTCAGGTGCTGGTGGGTCATCCAGGCAGTTACGGAGCCGTTGGTTGATCCAATGGCTGCTCCACCGTATTCCGGAAACTGTATCTGGTCTGAATCCCTCCAATGGGTCACGGAACTGGAGAAAGGATTGTGACAGTGAGTAAGTGGCCTGTGGTTCAACTGGAGCTGTTGCGGCTGAGCGAAGTGTTTGTAAAGGTATAGATATGGGCTTCTGACTCGGCTTTCGTTTTGTTACCGCACAGAGTTTCTTGATGGCTTTCTTCCAGAAGCTCTCTTTCTCGTCCTTTTTCTTGTCTTTTTCTGCTTCGGCTGTATCCTCTTCGTTGATACCACCAGGGTCGGGGATGTAGGGAGGATAGATACAAATTCCCGCCCCCCGATTTGCTAGGGTCTCGAGGAGGTCCTCGTCATATGGGTGCTTGAGAGGATAGAAGACGTAAAGGGGCGACTGTGGTGATGGGCCGATAGCAAATGCCCTCAGGGCCCTGTTCTCTGCTCTGTGAGTGGGTTAGTATCTCCGTGTAGCTCTCATGAGGAGCTCTACATTGAAGCTCAACTCTACTAGGGTGGGGGGAGGAATTCATCTTACGTGAACACATCAAACACCAACATAGCCGCTTTCTTCTGCTCTTGGCTCATACCTCCAGACTTACCAAAGTGTACCTCAGGCCTCCAAGGCTCACTGTGTTGCTCGGAGAGATAGTCCGTAATGTCTTCCAGTGTTGAAGGGATAAGCCTGGCATCCCTGCCCGTAAGTGGTGGATGGATGGCGTTAATGAGATGTTCGAGCATCTTGGAGAAGAATGACCTTGCACCTACGCGTCTGCATTTGCCGTAGACCTTGGGAGAGGAGGCCAAATTCGAATTGAGGTGGTCTGCGACGGTAGGCGACACAAGCCTAGTCTTTGGAGTGTATGGTACAAGGTGCTCCAATGGGGAGGGAACTGGTGCAAACTGTCTCGAGGCTGGGGAGGGAACATTGAATCGGAATCTGTAAGGCGGCTTTGCTATATCTGGAGATTGGCGACCGTTCTCGAGGACATCGATTGCCTTCTGAGAAAGACCAGCACTGTAGATGCGATCGGGCTTGGAGGAAGGTGCAGAGGATGACTGCTCATCCACTCTTGCTGACCGCCCTTTGCTGAAAGCCCACGAGAGAGGCATGGACACTGGCAGGATATGTGAAACCGTTGTGGTATGGCAAGGGTAGGAGTTGTATCAATTGAAGGAGGGTAAAGGAAGTCTGGAGAGGCCGAAGTGAGGAAGTAGGGCGAGGCCTAGGAGGTAGGTTGGTGGTGGTGGTAGTGGTGATGGTGGGGTGGTGGTAAGCATCTGTACCCACTAGGTTTCTTATCTAAGTCACGTACTCTGGTTACCTAGCTGCCGTATCGGAGTTGCCCCTGGGACTACGAGCTCTACGTGGAGAGCGGCTTGTGCCAACCAGACTAGACTACGAGGGGTTATACTATTTCCTACTTCGAATTGGCCCAGTCTGAAGTTCAGGGTAACCCGCAGCTGTCAATAGGTTTTTTTTTCTTTGTAAATCTACTCGTATTCAAACCACCTATCCATCAAAAAGGACTACGTCTGCCGGGCACCAGTAAGTTAGTTACCTTGTAGTGGCATGAGGTCTAGAGGACAATCGTCCTTCTCGGGTTCATATATACTTTGCAGCCCTGTATTTGTTTTTTTTTAAGGAGTCATTCATGATCATCGTATCGAGCCTATCTAGACTATGACAATACTCTGGTCGCCCAGATGCCTCTCTCCCCTCCCGGGCCAGTCCCTGCCCTCCCCACATCTACAATATACAAAAAGATTTTAAACCCTCCGACCACTCCACCAGATCCCCCCCCCCCGTTTGCAGCCTCGTATACATATAGGTAGTCTAGAGGCAAACCCCATACCTAATGTAGGAACAGGAATCTGAGGTACTGGTGTAACTATGAAGTGCCAAGACTGTTGTGAAGAAACGCGGACTCCCTAACGACTGACAGGATGGACATCCGAGGACAATTGCAGATACGCATGAATTCGTGGATAGGTAAGTACTGGGTAGGGTGCATAGAGTACGGGACCATTGGAGTAACTCCTACTGTAGGCATGAATAGAGGGCGCAAGGCAACCAAGTCAACAACCAGACCCAGAATTAGTAGTTAGTCAGAAGCGCCTATGAGCAGACTCGAGACTAAGCTACCTACCCCTTTTGCGGACAGCGATAGGCGACGAAGTGGAATTAAGATGGATGGAAGGGGTAGGAGGCGAGAGACGCCAGATACAGATAGAAGAGTTGGTGGAAGAAAGAGTGGAGGAGTGGTCCGATGGCAGCAGGATGGAGGGAAGGGCAGCAGGAGCGACCAGGCAGGAGGGCCTGTATCTAGGGGAATGGGCCACAGTAGCGGACGCAGAGGAAGTGGGGGTGATGTTGAGCTGGGAAAATAGCAACACAGTGGCGCTCGACAGTCAAGGGGTGATACAACGCATTGCTAACCTACAATACAAAGAACCAAAGTCCTGGATAGAAGAACGACTGGTTCGACATATGCAAGCACACCCGAGGTCACTGATGTGGGTGCGAGGACACGCGGGAGTAGGGGGAAGCGAAGAGGCGGACAAGAGAGCTTTTTTTTTTTTTTTAAGGAATCATTAATCGCATTCACCCTATCTAGAGTATGGCGATGGACTGCGGCTCCTGGCTTCCCAGGTGGCCTCTCTCTCCCCAATCTATCTACATGAGTATCCCTCCGCTACCTACACGAGAATCCCTCCGTTCCGCAATCAACCTGAGTATCCCTCACGCGATGAACTCGTACACCGCCTTGCACCACTCCTCATCTTCCCATATCATATCCGCTGTCCTCCCTTTCCCATCCCCTACCCAGGGGCAGCGGACAAGAGAGCGAGAGGGGAAGTAATGACAGGCGTGTGGAAAAGCGCGGCAGGGATAGCAACACTCTGGGGTATTAAACAAGAATTCCCGATATACCCTAGGGCACCAGCTCATATATCCTGGTCGGCGGCGGCGCTGAGGGGGTTAGCATACATGGTGACAGATAAGGGTCCGCAGCATCAATGGCTGTGGGAGATCGGGAAGAAAGATACGCAGTGGTGTGTGTGTGACGGATGGACACCACAAAATGCAGCACACCTGATGGGGTGCACATGGGTGGGAGATGGGAAGGGGCGTACACAGGAGATGATATGGGAGGATGAGAAGTGGTGCGGTGCGGTGTTCGATTTCGTTAAATAAGTGAGAGATAATGTAGATAGCACGGAGAGGGCAGAGACTGGCCCGAGTAGGGGAGAGAGGCCACCTGGATAGTCAGGAGCTGCAGTCTATCGCCATACTCTAGTTAGGGTGAATGCGATTAATGATTCTTTAAAAAAAAAAAAGACTAAGCTACCTATGAAGCCTACAACTCGCAAGCAGGAGTAGTGCTTAAAGGCGTCGAAATAGAGGCCAAGTATGTTACCGGAAGTGTAGCTTAGCTACCTACTAAGGGTCATGTCCAACGCGGCATGAGCAGGCCCATAACAACCTCCCAAAACCAACATCATCGACAGCTACCGTTTACGTCACCAAGAACTTCCCTTGCCCCAACCCCAGGGCTGTCACATACATATAAACTGCACTACATCAACTTCTCACCATTATAGCTGGGGATCTTTATCCCACTTTTCTGTTCTTGTGGGTATTGTATATTTCTTAAATATATTTTGGCATTCATACTCTGGCATATTCCTTCAATGTTAGTCTGCTTCCCCACTATCACCGTACATCGACCCCACCCCCATGCGGGTGTTTCTCCTTGTGACTCCCGGGAGTCATAACTTGCAGTATCGGCACGGGCTTAGAGATGCTGGTGCGCTTAAGGCTCGCACGGAGTAGCTTGACCATGGGTTCGTTGTGTTGATTCTGTGCTAATTCAAGCGCAGTTTTCCCGGTGTTTGTTTTCGCTCGATATTCGCGTCTTTCTCCAGGGGCACTTCTACAGCCTCAGCGTAGCCATTCCTAGCTGCCTCATGAAGAGCGGTCTTCATACACATATACAGAACAGCATTCTGTGCCTTCCCATACCCAATTAGCTCTAGAGGAAGTGATATTCCTGCCAACAGCCCTCCATATTCTGGTTTGAAGTATAAAACGACAGCCATAAAGGTATCCTAGAGTTACAGAAGATTGCTGAAATGTTCCTCGTGGAATACATAATTGTAGTTATTATAGTGCCCATGGGACAATTACACCTCAGAATGCCCATACCGCCTCCCATATGTTCCTTTATATTTCAAGCTCATTTGCTTGTCCATATAAACGAGTTCCTTTTATCGCCATTTGAAGATATGTCTCAGAGAATGGACCCTGAGAGCATCGTGTAGTCTCATGCCAAGACCCTGAACTCCGACCGGCATCGTGGGTTGAATCCTGCCTCCCCCAAAGGATTTCCTAAGCGTGGCTGGTAGTCAGTGCATACCATACTGAGACTAGCCCAAATGGGCCTTGTTAGTCACCTAGTTTTCTTGTTAAGTTACACCATGGCAACCCGACAACTTCTGATACCTATTGCCATAGCAACCATGTGTTTATAAACAAACCTATTGGTTTAGCTAGGTACGTAGATCTCATGTTAAAGTACAAACATGAACTGGTCACCAGTGGTGACAGGCAGACTGGACTATTACCTATGTACCTAAGTACAGTCTTAGGTAGTAACGTTTTACTATTGTAACATACAAATCATCGCGCACCACATCAGCATCATGACAATGGCAACAGCAGCACTGGCAGTAGTGGCGGAGGAGGAGAATCAACATATAGCTATGACGCTTGTACAATATCCACACTACCTACCGGCCGCCATTGCACTACCAGCGCGAAATATCACCTTCAACCAGTTTACAGACACTGAATGTCGTGAGTTTTTCCGCTTTACAAAGAGCCAGATGCAGCAAATACTTCCATATCTATGCCTCGACCAGATTACCTATCGACATAGACATCAGGCATCGCCAGAGGAGGCACTTTGTGTGCTTCTGGCCAGATTATCTAGCAATAAGCGGTTGAAGGATGAGATGTGGTTATTTGGGAAGCGTAGGACATGGCAGTCGGTTATTTTTAATTATGTGATTAATCATTTGGTTATCCGATATAGAGATAAGCTGGAATGGGATGACCGCTGGTTGACATACAGCCAGCTAGAGAGGTATGCGGATTATGTTGACCTCCGTGGGGAACGTGTTTGGGGTTTTGTTGATGGAACCTTGAAAGGTAAGGCCTGTGTGGGAAGCATATGTGTATAGGATCTTGTTAACAGAACTTCAAAGATATAAGTTAAGAAACTCACGGATTCTGGCTCTGCGGAATAACTCTGTATTGAGGAATACCAGAACTGAATTTCTTGAATAATTAATTATATGCGAAATCCCAAAGTATATATCCTACCCTCTGGAACCATTGCTCCACCAACTATCTCAGTCGCTCGGTCCGATCCTAGTGCCCACCTCCATCTATCTATCCATCCCGAACCTCGCGGCGCTCGGCCTGAGAAGGGTCTTGGCATGAGACTACCATCCCGAATATCCCGTGATCCTGCATGCTGCGTGATTATGGTGCCGGCAACATGGAACCCACCCAAATTTCACCAAATTGCAGGTCTGACGAAGTTTTCTATCTCAACAACCACAACATATTTAGAACATTAAATTAAAGCGTAAACTAATAGAGCAAGGCTTGTAGAATAAGGTTACGCTCTTGGAATAAAAAAAAATAAAAGATTGAGAAAGTTATAAGGGTAGGAAGAAGGAACATTTTGTATGAGAGAATAGAAAAATGGTACATGCCAAGAAGTAGAAAAACTAACCGAAGTAGGAAATAAATAGATGACTAAGCTAACTTCTGCTGACATGATAGCTGCCAAGCCTTGGCCTTTTTCTGGGCAATTTGTGCCAAGCACGGAAATTCCTAGCTATGTTCTTACCCAATCTGGCATAGTTTATAATGATTTATACCTAAACAAGTTAGAGATCGCCACTCAGAAAATGTTACAGTAGGTTGGTTCCATGTTGCCGGCACCATACCTCATTCCTACAATAAGCCGACCAACAAAATATCAATGGAGGTGGTATTCGGGGTACAAAAAGCGCTATGCAGTGAAGCCCTAGGCTATTGCTACACCTGATGGCCTTATTTCACATCTTGCAGGGCCATTGGAAGGCGAATTGGGAGATTGGAGTGCATAAGTACTTCAAAGACATCGAAGGAGGCTATATATATATGCTGATCCAGCATATTGTGCAGCATATGATGTGATGGGACCATTTAAAGCTCTTCGGAACCAACCCCTTGCACCAGGGACTCAGGCATTTAATGCACGGTGGGGACGTGGGACGAGCGGGGGCAGTGGATGAAGAAAGTGAAGGGCCCGGGGGAAGAGTATGCCGTAGATTTGGTTGAAACACTCTTCGCCAATCTAGACATCACTCAGTATGAGGAGAAAATCAAGAAAGAGGAAAAGGAGTCAGGTATGTAATAAATGTATTAATTATAATATAGACTAACATATAACAAGGGGCTGTGCAAGAGGACCCCGAGCTTAATCGAGCTGTATTTGAATGGATTACCGGGCTCATAACCTGTTGGAGAGTATAACCGCTAGGACAAAATGCGATCACTGGATGCCAGGTTTGCCTAGATACCAGTGCTATACTGTACACCAAAATTGCTTGCCCTTGTTGCTCATTTAAATGGGTGCGCATGGAGCACAAGTTTGATTTCCTGAGAGAGCGCTGGGACAAAAGTATGGGTATTTAATGGTTACTTACAGTGATATGAGCCTCGCTGCAGCAGTTTGTTTAGTTTATTGGCCCTGAAGAGTACACCAGGAGCAGTAATACCGCCGATTTGGTCCCTGTGTGCGGTTTTGGGGGAAGTGTTGGCGTACAGTATATCACCGGTGTCTAGGCAAAACCTGGCACCCAGTGATCACATTTTGTCCCAGCGGTTATACTCAAACAAAGCAATCCCAAAAGGTCGGGATAGAGGTTGAGAAAGAACAGAATAAGGCAAAGAAAGCTCGCGCCAATCTGTTGCATACATGGCTTCAAAAGGCGTCATCCAGCAGTGAATCTGAGTCGACACAGATACCTATTTTCCATCAAAGCGCCGGAAGTCAAGGAATCAAAATTCGGAAGTCCTGGATGTTCTTCGAAGCAATGGTAATCGTACAGCTGCTGCAGTGGAGAAGCTTGCAGAGGCAATTGCAGGTGTACCAGAGGAGATAATTTGATGCATAGGTAGCAAAGTTGGAGGAGCGTGCGGAAGAGGCAAATAGGCTGTTCAAAGAGCTATTGAGCCACCGGTCCGAATGAGAGATATTTATCAGGGGGTGGCGGAGGGCATTGGGGTAGTGTAGAGATTTGACTACCGTTAAGGCATGTATGGATATTAGTTAGCAATACTGCAATCATGTAATAGCCACCAACTGGAGAATGTCCAATCTTCAAAGCTCGGGGGGCGTAACAAATGGCCACAAAGCTGTGGTCTTGCTAAAGCTATATTCCACCGCAATCCGCAGTGAAGGTATGTATCTCCCAACTGCCTCACCATGCGTACAGACCAAAGCCACATGCTTGCCTATCCCCGCATATCTTCCACACCTTCTGGTGCCGGCGTGCGTTTTCACCCAGCCGAATCTTACAGCGTCTGGCCAGCCTGGATTGCCTTTCTCTAATTTCCACCACCGCCCCCCTCAAATCCACTGTCCTAGCCCTCCCAGTTCGTCCTGCCTTTTGCAGGGCTGATATCGCCGCCTAGGAATCTGAGGGGATCAGGATTGTACGGTCGCTAGGCGCCGTCCGCAAGCCCCCATACACTCCCGCCACTGCGCCGTCCCACACCGTCGCTGCCGTCCCCAGCCCCATCTTGCATCCGAGCCCCTCTTCCCCCTCCGTCGCCTCTTTCCTGCCTTTCCCCATCTCCGCTTCCACATACCAGTCCGCTCTCACATTCCCTTTCTCATCCATACCTATTTCCATTGGTAATGCTCTTACTGCGTCCTCCCTGGCTTCATGGATTGCAAGCTCCCAATCTGCCGCTTTGGGCTACTAGTGTGCTTGGGGTTTTTTTTTTTTTTTTTTAAGGAATCATTAATAGCATTCACCCTATCTAGAGTGCTTGGGGTTTCACCTCCGGGATTTCCACCTTTTCCACCCCCTGGTGCTCAGCGCCCCTCATCCCCAAAATCTCGGACGACAGAAGCTTTGTTAACGGTCGCGGTCATCACCGAAGTGAAGCCGTCTGATCCGTAGGTATACTTCTGGCTATATATTGTCGTTCCACCCTCTTCCTGCCTCAACATTCCTGCCCCCTCCCCCTCTTTCACCGGCTCTCTGTTCTCAAGCCACAGGCCTCCTAGCGCTGTGGGGTCTCGCATCATTTCCCTCATCAGCCTAGCCTGTGCTGTGTCTAGTGCCATTCTCGGGCCCGCGATCTGGCTCACCAGCTCTTTCCTTGCTCCTCTCGTCGCGCTGATGCATCTCCCTCTCCCAATCCCTCTGCCCCCTCCACCCCAACTCTGCGCTCCACATGGCTACTGCCCGGATCACGCCTATATATGTATATCGACCGCCAGCTGGTTGCACTAATTCCCCATTGGGAATTGCAATTTCCTGCCTGGCTTCTATCCTGTGGATTTAGTTTATATCATTTTGATAGGTTACTTATAGTATAATCTTTACCCCGCCATTTATTTACCCCGCCATTTATTTACCCCCCCATTTATTTACTCCGCGCCTTAGACTACTCTGTACTTACATCTGAATATTGACTGATTTTTCGTTCAATCCCAGAATTTTGGTCAATTGGTGACACGGTAGACAAATACCTAGGCCATTGGCCAATTGGTCAGAAAAATGACAAGTCAACATCTCCCTACCTAGTTCCCCGCTTAATGTCTGAAGAGAATCAAGATCTCCCAGAGGACAAGAACTCCACTAGAAACCCCTTAGTTGGGTTATCGATATCACGCCGATTGCTATGCCAGTTCTTTATGGATTCGGGGCTTCAGCCGTTTTGGTGATAGTATGGAGGGATAAAATCTCCTTCGAGGGGTTAACGGAACTGCTCGGGGGCATATGCGCAGGCATTGTAAACCTGGCTCCAAGTGCCAAAAAATCGCTAACCCCGAATTCATACGCTACTCATATGCATGTACGAGGTTTCATATGCAAAGAACGATACCTGCATATGCAGCCCTTCCCAAATAGGAAGGTTGGTGTATGGATATGGTCTCTCAGAGGGCGTGGCGGCGGAGGGGTGTGAGGGTAACCTTGCCGGGGATGTTGGCCGAAGTGAGGGCATGGAGGTGGGAGCCTATATGTTGGGGTTCCTTTTTCCTTGTCCCGTGAGTACACCCAAACCTTCAAAGGGGCGGTAACGGGGCCTTAAGACGTATATACTCAAAAAAAACCCTACCGGTACCCTCTCAACTTACCAGGTATCGACAACAACTCAATTAGCCAGATATCAACCCTCCCCAAACCACAGAACTCACTATATATCAACTGTTCCCCAACCCTCATGACTCAACTCTTCCCCGACTATCAACCCTTTTTTTTTTGTAGAAAATCATTACTCCTATTCAGTCTATCTAGACTATGACGAGAGACCGCACCTACTAGTAGGTTGTCCAACCTCGAGGCCAGTCCCTGCCCCCTCCCCCCCTTGCTACATACAAAAAAGGAGATCTTAGATAACCGAACGTCTCAGAAACCTTGTCACTCCCCAACACTACTCTGGGTCCCACCTTGCCTCCTCGAGCGTCCTACCTTTCCCGTCTCCTACCAGTGCGCACCCCAACAAGTGAACTGCGTTCTGGGCGATACCACAGTCGTATTTGTCATTCTCCCGCTCTCTATAATCCACAACCAGACTATCAACCCTTCAACAAACTCTTCTATAACATCTTAATTCATCAAGTATATTGCCTTTCTCTGCCCTCTTTGAATTGCTTATATTGACCTCGATTTGCTAGATATCAACCCTCCAATCCCACACCCTTGAACCTGACCTCCGAACCTGCCAATCGAGCACCCTGGAAGAATCCCCCTAACACTCCAGTGCCCGGAACACCACAACGCCCCGGCCCCCCACATACCCCAATCCCCCGAACTTGCCAGCCAACTACGTTGCACACCTTAAATCTCTTGTTGGCATTCAGGGAGTTGTTGATATTGAGGATCTTAACACTAATGAATGGAGGCATATGCCGGAGACTGACCAAATTGTCAGTGTTGATTCAATCGATATCGCTGGTCCTAAAGGCTGAAAAAGGCAGGTCCCAAGGGGTGGTGTTCAGAAGCGTGGGAGGAAACGAGGGCCGGGATGCGCTTCATGCCGAAATCAACACTGGGTGTGAGTTTGGAGGCAGCTATGAATATGGAATCATTGAATATGACTGGGATTATGGTATCGGCGAAATTAAGATATCCAGTATACATTGTAAATACACGAAACTATCAAACTCAACCGCGATGCTATATAGTCCATGGAGGGTGCTGGGGATATATCATTTACTAACCATATGTATAGAGACAGGGCTGTACGGAGTAACATGAAATTAAATTACCCAACAGTTCAAGACGTCATCACCACCTTCGCCAGGACAAGTGAGTACATAGTCTAGTTGATACAGCACTCTCGCAGAGCACAAATGAGAACAAAGTCCACCTCGGTGAAATCAATTACCGCACCCTCGTCAATCAGGGGTCGCTGCTCTCTCCGATAGGGCGAGGTATTCCCGAGGAATGGGTTACCTATGGCGTTGCACCAGTTATCCTGGCGGGTTCCACCTTCAGCAGCCTCACCACGGCTTGCGTAGATGCTAGGTCAAGCGCACTATGCCCCCCGATTGTCTTTCCTTCGATGTTCACACCGCACTCTAGCAGGACTTTCACAACCTCGACATGACCCCCGGAAGCTGCCCAATGAAGTGCGCTCCATCGCAAGGTAGTTGTAGCATGAATATCCGCGCCCTTGTCCAGCAGCACTTTCACAACCTCGACATGACCCCAACTGGCTGCGCAATGAAGTGCGGGCCGTTGGCTGTCCGTTGTAGTACGAATGTCTGCGCCCTTGTCCAGCAGCACTCTCACAACCTCGACATGGCCCTGGGAAGCTGCCCGATGAAGTGCGGTCTCTTGGCTGTTCGTTGTAGCATGAATATCCGTGCCCTTGTCCAGCAGCACTTTCACAACCTCGACATGGCCCTGGGATGCTGCCCGGTGAAGTGCACTCGCTTGCCACTTATCTGTATAATTAATATCCGCGCCCTTGTCCAGCAGCACTTTCACAACCTCGACACGGCCCTGGGATGCTGCCCAGTGAAGTGCGCTCGCTTGCCACTTATCTGTAGAATTAATATCCGCGCCCTTGTCCAATAGCACTTTCACAACCTCAGTATGCCCATATGCAGCCGCAAAGTGGATGCTGGTCTGACCAGAGGCGGTTTTGATGTCGACATTAATTGTGGCCTTCTCCAGCAACTGCTCCACCACCCGTAGATCACCCTGTGAAGCTGCAATATGGAGAGCTGTGAGACCCCGTGTAAGGGACCCCAATGCAGCTACATAGTACTGTGCTCGAGTTGCAGTGTCAGTGCCTGAAGTGCATTGTCAAGTGTTGCCCAGCCATTTCTCAGGGGACTCTGCTTCTGGAACGTGCTGCCATTTTTTGTTTTGCCACTCGAGCTCATTGTGGTGGCGGTTCGAAAAACTTTGAATATCTCTTCCTTTTTAGCCTTGATCATATCTGCCGTTACACCATTGGAATGCAGTTCTCTGCAAAGCTCTTTTCATGCTTCCTTCTGGCGTATGCTCATGGCAAATGAGGCAATCGAGTGCAATGATGCAACTGATGCACGCCGGCGGAGACCTGCGGTTGCAACTATTTGCCCAAGTTGTTCCTGGATCTTGACAAGTTGAGCACTCTGGTTTGTGAGTTGGCAGCTGCATATTGAGGGCACCGGAATGCAAATGTTAGTTAAGCCTGAGAGATGGCAAAATATTTCCGCATGGTTAAACCCCACGGAGGTAAGGAAAAGAGCGTACTTTGCAAGACTGGCGTTGAAGGCAGTAAGCAGGCTAATGTTTGCGTGAATCCGTTCCCTCAACCCTGCTAAATCTTCCAAACCCCACCTCAGTCGATCAAAGGAAATGACTGGATTCGATGCCAACCTCTTGTATTTTGTGAGAAGGGCATCCAGTTCCGTCACAATCGCTTGCAATCCGTCATATAAAATTCTCAGATCCTCTGTATCTTTTGCACTCAAGGCTAGGATGAAGCTTGCGGAAGCTGGTAGTCTCGAGCTCGCACTGCCACTCGTTTCGTTGTTGTCGCGATGAGGTCCCGAGATGCACAGTTGGTCTTCGACCTTTTTGGTGACGATATGGAGGGCTAAAATCTCGCTTGAGAAGTTACGGAACTGCTCGGGGGCATCCGCGTAGGCATTGTAAACCTTCCAAACCAGGGTTCCAAATGTCAAAAAATCGCCAACCCCGAATCCATAAGGAACTGGCATTGTAGATAGCGTGATATCGATAACTCAGCTAAGGAGCTCCTGAGTTGGATTCTTGTCCTCTGGCAGGAGAGCTGGACCACCTTCACAAACACCGTAGGAGTTTTTTTTTTTCTTTTCAAAAGAGTCTATACGTCTTTTCCCCGAAGGGAGATGAGACGGTCCCGTTTGAAGGTTTGGGTTTTCGCACATGGGAGGCTGTGATTACTTTATCATGCATATGCTGCATGTGCCTGCAGGCATTGCCGTAGTTTTTTTTTGAGTCAATACCTACTGTAGCATGCTACCGGCCGCCAATGCCACCACCAGCGCGAAATATCACCATTGAATGTCTTGCGTTTTTCCGCTTTACAAAGACCCAGATGCAGTAAATACTTCCATATCTATGCCTCAACCAGATTACCTATCGACATAGACGTCAGGCATCACCAGAGGAGGCACTTGGTGTGCTTCTGGGCAGATTGTCTAGCGAAGGAGACATTAGTCTCATGCCACGGTCGGAGTTCAGGGTGTAGACATGGCAGTCGGTTATTTTTAATGATGTGATTAATAATTTGGTTATCCGATATAGAGATAAGCTGATAAGCTGGAGATTTACGGATAAGCACCCACATAAAAATAAATCGGTCTGGGCACGAGAACACTCTGTATCTTTACTCCGCCATTTATTTACTCCGCCATTTATCTACTCCGCCATTTATTTACTCCGCCATTTATCTACTCCGCCATCTATCTGCTCCACTACTCTGTACTGCTGAATATTGACTGATTTTTCGTTCGGTCCCAGAATTTTGGTCAATTGGTGAATCAGGTTCGCTCGGTCGACAAATACCTAGCGCCCCAGTGGCCAATTGGTCAGAAAAATGACAAATCAACACCTCCCTAGTTCCCCGCTCGGTGTCTGTGAAGAGAATCAAGATCTCCTGCTATATAGAGAAAAACCCAACTAGGAATCCCTTAGTTGGGTTATCGATATCACGCCGATTGCAATACCAGTTTCGGGGCTGGTGATTTCTTGGCACTTGGAGCCTTTTCAGGGCCAAGCTGGGGTTGTGAAAGTGGACCAAGTAGCCAAGGGCGGCCATGTCGAGGTTGTGAAAATGTTGCTGGAGTACGGCGTGAACATCGAAGAAAAGGCGATCTGGGAGTATACTGTGCTGGACCTAGCACGTACGGAATCCGTGGTGAGACTGCCAGAATAGCGGCGCCTGATGCCAGGATGCCTAAACCAACGCCCGAGGTCACCTTTTTAAAAAAGATTTATTGAAAAGCCGTTTCCCGGGAATACCTAGTGCTATAGGAGATAGCAGCTTTCGTGCTTGACGAGGGTGGGGTAATTGATTTTCATCTAGGTGGACCCCGCCCTCATTTGTGTCGGTGAAGGTGGCAGTGGCGTCTTGAAATGTCATGAGTCTATCCTTACAGCCCCATCTCTATACATACGCTTAGTGAATGTATCCCAGAACCTTGCATGGACTATCTGGCATCGCGCTTGAGTTTAATAGTTTCATGTATTCACAATATATACTGGATGTCTCTTAGTTTCGCCGATACCATAATCCCACGGTCGTATATGGTGATTCCATATTCATAGCTGCCTGGATCAGTCACACGCTATTACCAATGAATCTTTTTTTTTTTGAAGCCTATAGGCCCATGGAGCCTTAGGCTACGAGACGTAGTTGTTGCCTGTGTGCATCATCGCTCTCGTGATAGTTTTGCGGCCAACTGTACCCCGTTATCTACTTAGGTATACGTAACAACGCTACGTTCGCCAATCATGTCGATTCCCCAATCGGGTACCTATTATATTCACCATTCAAGGCACTTTGTCGGCTCAGGCGTATGTATAACGGGAACAGGGCCCTCTCATAGCCTATAAGACGTATAGACTCAGGGAAAATCAGAAAAACCCCACCCTCTCACCTTACCAGATATCGACAACAACTCAATTAGCCAGATATCAACCACGGAACTCACTATACCGGTATATCAACTGTTCCCCAAACCTCATGACTCAACCCTTCCCGACTACCAACCCCCCCCCCTTTTTTGAAAATCATTACTCGTATTCAGTCTATCTAGACTATGACGAGAGACCGCACTTACTAGTAGGTTATCCAACCTCGGGACCGGTCCCTGCCCCCTTTCCCCTTGCTGCATACAAAAGGGATATTTTAGGTAGCCGAACGTCTCAGAAAACTTGCCACCCCCCGACACCTCTGGGTTCCACCTCGCCTCCTCGAGCGTCCTACCCTTCCCGTCTCCTATCAGTGGGCACCCCAACAATTGAACTGCGTTCTGGTCGATACCACAGTCGCTCTCCGCTCTCCCTATAATCCACAACCCCTTCAACAAAATCTTCTATAACATCTTAATTCATCAAGCATATTGCCTTTCTCCGCCCTCTTTAAATTGCTTATATTGACCTCGATTTGCTAGATATCAACCCTCCAATCCCACACCCTTGAAACCGGACTTCCGAACCTGCCAATCGAGCACCCCGGAACAATCCCCGTAACACTCCAGTCCCTGGAACACCGCAACGCCCTTGCCCCTCTCATACTCCAATCCCCCGAACTTGCCAGCCAAGTACGTTGCATATCTTAAGTCTGTTGTTGGCATTCAGGGAGTTGTCGATATTGAGGATCTTAACACTGATAAATGCAGATGCCGGAGACTGACCAAATTGTCAGTGTTGATTCGATCGATATCGTGCTCTCAGCTGGTTTTAAAGGCTATAAAATCCAGGTCCCAAAAGGTGGTGTTCAGAAGCGTGGAAGGAAACGAGAGCCTCGGGTATATGGAGTGCGCTTCATGCCGAAATCAACACCGGGTGTGAGTTGGGAGGCAGCTATGAATATGGAATCTGGTATCGGCGAAACTAAGACATCCAATATATATTGTAAATATATGAAACTATCAAACTCAACCGCGATGCTATATAGTCCATGGAGGGTGCTGGGGATATATTATTTACTAACCGTATGTATAGTGTACGGAGTAAGAATAGACTCATGAAATCAGCAGTTCAAGACGTCATCACCACCTTCACCGGCACAATTGAGGACATAGTCTAGTTGATACAGCACCCTCGCAGAGGACCAATGAGAACAAAGTCCACCTCGATGAAATCAATTACCGCACCCCCGTCAATCAGACGCTGCTCTCTCTGATAGGGCTAGGTATTCTCGAGGAATGGGTTACCTATGGCGTTGCACCAGTTATCCTGGCGGCTTCCACCTTCAACAGCCTCTTCACGGCTTGCGTAGATGCTAGGTCAAGCGCAGTATTCCCCTCGATTGTGTTTCCTTTGATGTTCACACCGTACTCCAGCAGTACTTTCACAACCTCGACATGGCCCCCGAGAGCTGCTTCATGAAGTGCGCTCCATTCCATGTCAGCTGTAGCATGAATATCCGCGCCCTTGTCCAGCAGCACTTTCACAACCTCGACATGGCCCCGGTAAGCTGCCTGGTGAAGTGCGCTCTGTTGCCAGTCATCCGTAGCATGAATATCCGCGCCCTTGTCCAGCAGCACATTCACAACCTCGACATGGCCTTGGGAAGCTGCCTGGTGAAGTGCGCTCTTTTGCCCCTTAGTTGTAGCATGAATATCCGCGCCCTTGTCCAGCAGGACTTTCACAACCTCGACATGGCCCCGGTAAGCTGCACAATGAAGTGCGGTCCATTGCCTGTCACTTGTAGCATGGATGTCCGCGGCCTTGTCCAGCAGGACTTCCACAACCTCGACATGGCCCCCGAGAGCTGTCAAATGAAATGCGGTCCATTGCTTGTCAGTTGTAGCATGAATATCCGCGCCCTTATCCAGCAGGACTTCCACAACCTCGACATGGCCCCTGTAAGCTGCCCAATGAAGTACGGTCCATTGGCTGTCCGTTGTAGCATGAATGTCCGCACCCTTGTCCAATAGCACTTTTACAACCTCGGTATGCCCATTTTCAGCCGCAAGGTGCATGCTGGTCTGACCAGAGGCGGCTTTGGTGTCGACATTAATTGTGGCCTTCTCCAGCAACTGCTCCACTACCCGTAGATCACCCCGTGAAGCTGCAATATGGAGAGCTGTGAAACCCCGTAGAAGGGGCCACAATGCAGCTACATAGTGCTGTGCTCGAGTTGCTGACAGTGTCAGTGCCTGAAGTGCATTGCCCAGTGTTGTCCAGCCGTTTCTCAGGGGACTCTGCTGCTGGAACGTGGTGCCATTTTTTGTTTTGCCACTCGAGCTCATTGTAGTGGACATTCGAAAAACTTTGAATATCTCTTCCTTCTTAGCCTTGATCATATCTGCCGTTACACCATTGGAGTGCAGTTCTCTGCAAAGCTCTTTCCATGCTTCCTTCTGGCGTATGCTCAGGGCAAATGAGGCAATTGAGTGCAATGATGCAACTGATGCACGCCGTGCGGTTGCAACTATTTGCCCAAGTTGTTTCTGGATCTTGACAAGTTGAGCATTCTGGTTTGCGAGTTGGCAGCTGCATATTTAATTGCCGGAGGGCACCGGAATGCAAATGTTAGTTAAGCCTGAGAGATGGCAAAATATTTCCGCATGGTTAAACCCCACGGAGGTAAGGAAAAGAGCGTACTTTGCAAGACTGGCGTTGAAGGCGGTAAGCAGGCTAATGTTTGCGTGAATCCGTTCCCTCAACCCTGCTAAATCTTCCAGACCCCATTTCAGTCGATCAAAGGAAATGATTGGATTCGATGCCAACCTCTTGTATTTTGTGAGAAGGGCATCCAGTTCCGTCGCAATCGTTTGCAATCCGTCATATAGAATCCTCAGATCCTCTGTATCTTTTGCACTTAGGGTTGGGATGAAGCTTCCGGAAGCTGGTAGTCTCGGGCTCGCACTGCCACTCGGTTCGTTGTTGTCGCGATGAAGTCCCGGGATGCACAGTTGGTCTTCGACCTTTTTGGTGACGATATGGAGGGCTAAAATCTCGCTTGAGAAGTTACGGAACTGCTCGGGGGCATCCGCGTAGGCATTGTAAACCTTCCAAACCAGGGTTCCAAGTGCCACAAAATCGCCAACCCCGAATCCATAAGGAACTGGCATTGTAGATAGCGTGATATCGATAACTCAGCTAAGGAGCTCCTCAGTTGGGTTCTTGTCTTCTGGCAGGCTGGACCCCCTTCACAAACACCGTGGGAGGTGGGAGGCTGTGATTACTTTATCATGCATATGCTGTATGTGCCTGCAGGCAACGTCATAATATTTTTTGTTTTTTTGGAGTCTATATACAGTGCCATGCGGAAAGTCTTCGAGATTCAGCCGCGCAGGGATCAGTGCACGTGCATGGCGCGGCTATTGGCCAGCCAGCCGAGCGCAAATACCAATAGATTTGATGAACCTCAGACCAATAGATCTAATGAGCTCGCTGTAAAAGCGGGGTCAGTGAAGATATA
>Ga0307514_10001789_pt1 | contig 24252 bp, 22 predicted proteins | sample 16_EM_MG_FD_203088 | JGI IMG/M metagenome (GOLD analysis project Ga0307514, IMG submission 203088) | Populus trichocarpa ectomycorrhiza microbial communities from riparian zone in the Pacific Northwest, United States - 16_EM | ecosystem: Host-associated > Plants > Roots > Unclassified | place...
CAGCTCGCCCATCGACGGGGGCAAGCAGCGCGCCTTCGGCCTGGATTTCGAGGCTGGCCTGCGGCCTTTCATGCACTTCCGGCCCTATGCCTCGCTGGAGCTGTTGAAGACGCGCATCGAGTCCGACATCCCGGTCTCGGGGGATTTCCTGGCCACCAGCGGCAAGCAGGCGGTGCGCGCGCCCAAGGTGCAGGCCGCGCTGGCGGTGGATTACGACGACGGCAGCTTCTTCGGCAACCTGGGCTGGAAATACGTGGGCCGGCAGTACGCGAGCTTCATGAACGACCAGGAGATCCCCGCCTACACCACGCTGGACCTTGGCGTGGGCTACCGCTTCACGCTGCCGCCGTCGTCCGGCCTGACCAAGCCCGAGCTGCGCCTGAACGTGATGAACGCCACCGACCGCCACTACCTCTCAGGCGTCAACAGCGTCACCACCAACGCGGTGGCCACGACCGCGATCAACGGCAAGGCCATCGCGGCCTCGCAGCCGAGCTACCTGGTGGCCAACCCGCTGTCCGCGATGCTCACCTTCGCCGTTGGCTTCTGAGGATTCCCTGACATGTCGATCAGCCAAGACTTTCTGCATGCCGCGACGATCAACCTGCTCTACGCGGCGATCGCCATCCTGACCTTCGTGATCATCGAGCGACTGGTCTACTACGTCTACCTGATCCGGCGCCGGGCGCCGATTGCCAAGGCCATCGCCGCAGCGGTGGCGGTGGATGCCAGCAGCCCCTTGCCGGATCTGCCGGCCGGCACCGACGTGCTGACGCAGGCCATGCGCGAGTACGTGGACACGCAGCGCAAGGGCCAGGTCTCGCGCAACCGCATCGAGGACCTTTCCTCGGCGCTTTTCCTGCGCGTGGACGGCAGCGTCAACCGCGGGCTGTGGATCCTGGACACCATCGTCACGGCGGCGCCGCTGCTGGGCCTGCTGGGCACCATCCTCGGGATCATGGACACCTTCCAGGCCCTGTCGGCCGGCGGTGTTTCCGACCCCTCTGCGGTGAGCCGCGGCATCGGCTCGGCGCTGTTCGCCACCGCCATCGGCATTGGCACGGCGCTCTACGGGCTGCTGGGCCACAACGTGCTGCACCGCCTGGGCGAATGCATCACCGAGGACTTCAAGAGCTTCCTGCTCGAAACCACGAAGTGACCGGGAGCGCGCGATGAGATCCTTCCCCCAACGCAAGCAGCGCCAGGCGCGCATCGAGATCATCCCGATGATCGACGTGATGATGTTCCTGCTGGTGTTCTTCGTGCTCATCAGCACCAACGTGCTGCCCGCGCTGGGCCTGAACGTCGCGCTGCCCGGCTCGGCCAAGCCAGACCCGATCAAGGACGAGCCGCTGCGCATCACCCTCACGGTGGACCACGATGGCGCGGTCTATGTGGACGGGCAGCCCACGCCGATGCCGCAGCTGGCCGGCAAGCTCAAGGCGCTGGCCGGCAGCAAGCCCGCCAAGGTGATCATCGCCGGCGATGCCAGCGCCAAGCTGCAGACGCTGGTCGAGCTGCTCGACCAGCTCAAGGCCGCAGGCATGCCCGCCGCGTCCATCATCACCAAGCGCCAACCCTGAGCGAGCGACCGTGACGATTCGCGATCCCTTCGAGCGGGCCTCCCATGGCGTGGCGCTGGTGGCCACGGCGGCGGCGGTGGTGGCCATGGCGCTGGCCCCGCGGCCGGCGCTGGCCCCCAGCCCACCGCCACCGGAGGAGCCCCCAGTGGTGACGCTGCAGGCGGCCGAGCCGCCGCCCGAGCTGGCACCCCCGCCACCGCCTCCGCCGCCACCGCCACCCAAGCCGCTGACACCGCCGCCCAAGCCGCAGCCGCCAGCGCCGGCGCCAGCCCCTGTGCCGTCACCGGCGCCAGCGCCGGCACCGCTGCCACCGCCACCGCCGCCACCACCTCCCCCGGCGGCACCGGTGCCGCCGCCCGCCGTGCCGGTGCCGCCAGCGCCTGCGCCGGTGAACACCGCTGCCATCGAGACCAGCTATGTCGGCAAGCTGCGCGGCTACATCCGCTCCATCACCGAGTACCCGACCTCGGGTGATGCGCGGCGGCTGCGGCCGGAGGGCGCCAGCGTGGTCCGCTTCACGCTGACGCGGGACGGCACGGTCAGCCAGGTGGAGATCGAGCGCAGCGCCAACTCGCCCATCCTCGACAAGCAGGCGCTGCAGATCGTGCGCAGTGGCCACTACCCGGCCTGGCCGGTGGAGGCCTGGCCAGGCAGCAGCGTGCATGTCTTCACCGTCACCGTGCAGTTCGCATCGCCATGAGCAAAGCCTTTGACTTCGACCCCGAGTCGCCTCGCGCAGTGCGCCAGGCCATCCGCAGCGGCCGCTTTCGCGGCTTCACCAACGGGCTGGCGAGCGGCTTCGTGCAGGGCAACCTGATGATCGTGCCGGCCGCGCAGGCCGACGACTTCGCCGCCTACTGCGCGCTCAATCCCCAGGCGCTGCCGGTGCTGGGCCGCAGCGAGCCGGGCTCGCCGCACATTCCCGCGCTGGGCGCCGACCTGGACCTGCGCACCGACGCGGGCGGCTACATGGTGTTTCGCAACGGCGAGCTGAGCGAAACGCCGCGCGAGATCAGTGGGCTTTGGCGCGATGACCTGGTGGCCTTCGTGCTGGGCTGCTCCTTCTCGTTCGAGGGCGTGCTGCAGCGGCATGGCGTGCGGCTGCGGCATCTTGACGAGGGGCAGGTCTCGGCGATGTACGTCACTGGCCTGCCGACCCAGCCTTCGGGCGCATTCGGCGGGCCGCTGGTGGTCTCGATGCGCGCGCTGCGCGCGGCAGATGCGATCCGCGCCATCGCGGTCTCGGCGCGTTACCCGCAGTTCCACGGCGCGCCGGTGCACCTCGGCCAGCCCCGGCTGATCGGCATCGCCGATCTGGCGCAGTCCTATGGCGGCCATGGCCTCACGCAACTGCACGAGGACGAGCTGCCGGTGTTCTGGGCCTGCGGCGCCACCGCGCAGCTGGCCGCGCGGCAGGCGCGGCTGCCCCTGTGCATCACCCACTACAAGGCCCACATGGTGGTGACCGATCTGCCGGTCCACCCCACGTCGCCATCTCCCTGACCGAAAAGGAAATTCCGACATGAACATCGAAGCCATGCTTGAGCAATACCGGACCGACGGCTACGTGCTGATCCCCGGCGCCTTGAGTGCGGAAGAGGTCCGTACGCTGCAGGCCACCACCGACCGCATTGCCGCGCAGGCCCATGGGCTTGCGGAGGAAGGTCCGATCTTCGACTTCGAGGCTGCCCACACGCCGCAGGCGCCGCTGGTGCAGCGCATCAAGAAGCCGCACCGTGTGGACCCGCTGTACTTCTCGCTGGCCCGGCACCCGGCCATCTTCGCGCTGGTGCAGCGCCTGTGCGGCCAGAACATGCGGCTGAGCCACAGCAAGATCAACATGAAGGCGGCGCGGGCCGGTTCCTCGCTGGAGTGGCACCAGGACTGGGCCTTTGCGCCGCACTCCAACATGTCGACCTGCGTGGCCTCGGTGATGATCGACGACGTCACGGTCGAGAACGGCGCGATGCAGGTGCTGCCCGGCAGCCACCTGGGGCCGCTGCTGGAGCACCACGATCCTCAGCTCGGCTTCGTCGGGGCAGTGGACCTGGCGGCCCAGCAGGTCGATGTGTCGAACGCGGTCTCGCTGGTCGGCCGTGCCGGCACGGTTTCGCTGCACCACCCGATGGCCTTGCACGGCTCCGGCCCCAACCACTCCGGCCAGCAGCGCCGCATCCTGTTCCTGGAGTACGCCGCCAGCGATGCGTATCCGCTTTTCTACGACGTCGATTGGGACGAATACAACTCGCGCCTGTTGACCGGCCCGGCCACCAGTGCGGTCCGCACCGAATCCAACGTCATCAAGCTGCCGTTTCCCTCGCGCGCCGGCAGCTCCATCTACAAGGCCCAGGCACACGCCCGCGCCCGCTACTTCGACAAGGCGACCCCCGCATGACGCCCGTACCCCACACAGAATCTCCGGTCGCCCTGGTGACCGGCGCGAGCAGCGGCACCGGCCGTGACATTGCCATCGCCCTGGCCGAGGACGGCTGCGACGTCGGCATCCTGGGCCGGCGCACCGCCGCGCTGGAGGAGACGGCGCAGCGCATTCGCGCGCTGGGCCGGCGGGCCTGCGTGCTGACCGCCGACGTCTGCGATGAGCGGGCGGTGGCCGCGGCGGTGGAGGTCTTCCTGGCCTGGTCCGGCGGGCGCAGCGACGTGCTGGTGAACGCCGCCGGCATACCGGGTCCTCTGGGCGCCACCGTGGGCGAACTGGCCCTGGCGGACTTCGATGCGGTGATGGCCACCAACCTGCGCGGCCCGTTTCTCACCATGTCGCACCTGCTGCCGGTGATGTGCCGGCAGGGCCGCGGCCGGGTCGTCAACATCGGTGGCAACCATGGCATGCGCGGGCGCGCCGGCAGGGCCAGCTATGCCACCTCGAAATGGGCGCTGCGCGGCCTGACCCGCAGCGCCGCGCTGGAAGCCGGCCCGCACGGAGTGACCGCCAACGTGGTGGCGCCCGGCGCGATCGCGGTCGAGCGCATGCGCCAGCGCTGGGCCGACCAGGCCGCCGCCGAGGGGGTCAGCGAGGAGGTGGTGCTGGCGCGCTATGTGCAGTCGCTTGGCGTCGCGCTGCAGCGGCCCAACGAGACCGCCGATGTGGTGGCCACGGTGCGATTTCTCGTCAGCGAGGGCGGCCGCAACATCACCGGCCAGGAGATCGTGGTCGACGGCGGGGTGATCGTATGAGCTGCGCATGCCTGGTTTCACGGAGGCTGCCATGCTGAGCGCCGAGCAGAACGAATTTGTCACCCGCGTAGGCCCCGGCACACCGGCCGGCAAGCTGCTGCGCCGCTATTGGCAGCCGGTGGCGCTGACCGACGAGCTGGCCGGTCCCCGCCCGGTCAAGGCAGTGCGGCTGATGGGGCAGGAATTTGTGCTCTTCCGCGACGAGCAGGGGCGCCATGCCCTGCTGGACCGGGACTGCCCGCACCGCGGTGCCGACCTAGCCTTTGGCCGCCTGGAGGATGGCGGCCTGCGCTGCCCCTTTCATGGCTGGCTGTTCGACGCCACCGGCCAATGCCTGGAGACGCCGGCCGAGCCGGCAGAGAGCAAGATGTGCACGCGCATCCGGCAGGCGGCCTACCCGGTGGTGGAGAAGAGCGGGGTGCTGTTCGCCTACCTCGGCGAAGGCACGCCCCCGGCCTTTCCGGACTTCGACTGCTTCGTGGCGCCGGACAGCCACACCTTTGCCTTCAAGGGCTTGTTCGAGTGCAACTGGCTGCAGGCGCTGGAGGTGGGCATTGACCCCGCGCATGCCTCCTACCTGCACCGCTTCTTCGAGGACGCGGACACCGCTGCCAGCTATGGCAAGCAGTTCCGCGGCGCCTCGGCCGACTCCAGCATGCCCATCACCCAGGTGCTGCGCGAGCATGACCGGCCGGAGATCAGCGTGGCCAGCACCCACGTGCGGGTGACCAACGTGCTGTTCCCGCAGGCCTTCGTGATCCCGATGAGCGCCGAGATGACGATCTCGCAGTGGCATGTGCCGGTGGACGACACGCATTGCTACTGGTACGCCATCTTCACCAGCTTCACCGGACCGGTGGACAAGCAGCAGATGCGCGAGCAGCGACTGCAGCTCTACGAGTTGCCGCACTACACCTCCCGCCGCAACAAGCGCAATGACTACGGCTACAACATCGAGGAGCAGCGCCTGGCCACCTACACCGGCATGGGCGACGACATCAATGTGCACGACCAGTGGGCCGTCGAGTCGCAGGGCGCCATCCAGGACCGCACCCGCGAGCACCTGGGCACCACCGACAAAGGCATCATCGCCTACCGCCGGCTGCTGGTGAAAGCCATCAAAGGGACGCTGGCGGGCGAGCCTGCGCCCTTGCTGGTCGATGCGGCGCAGGCCGCGCAGTTGACCGGCCCGGCCTCGATTGATGGCATCGCCCATGCCCCTGCCGGGGCGGACGACGCCGAGGCAGGGCCAGTGGACACCGAAGCCTATTGGCAGGCCGCCGACCTTGAGCGCCGCCAGCGCTGTGAATGGGCGGCCGCGCGCCTGGCCCCGGCGGAGCAGGCATGACGGGCGCGGCACCGTTCGTCGAGCGCTTTGGCCTGTGGACGACCGAGCAGCAGGACCAGGCTCGCGAGCTGGTGCGCCGAATGGATGGCGGCGAGCTGGACGTGGTGCGCTTCGCCTTTGCCGACCAGCACGGCCTGCTGCGCGGCAAGACGCTGGTGGCCAGCGAGGCCCGCGCGGCCCTGTGGGAGGGCGTGCAGCTCACTTCGACGCTGCTGGCCAAGGACAGCTCGCACCGGTCGGTGTTTCCGGTCTTTTCGGCCGGCGGCGGCTTCGCGGTGCCTGGCCTGCAGGGCGGTGCCGACATCACCCTGGTGGCCAACCCGGCCACCTTTCGGGTGCTGCCGTGGACACCACGCACCGGCTGGCTGCTGTGCGATGCCTACATGCCAGACGGCAGCCCCTGCCCCTATGCCACCCGGCAGATCCTGCAGCGCGCAGTGCAGCAACTCGAAAGCCAGGGCCTGGTGTTCGTGGCCGGCCTGGAGGTGGAGTTCCATGTCTTCAAGCTGGAGGACGCGCGGCTGGGCCTGGCCGACTCGGGCCAGCCCGGTGAGCCGCCACGGGTCTCGCTGCTGTCCCATGGCCACCAGTACCTGACGGAGCTGCGCTACGACCGTGTGGACCCGGTGATGGAGCTGCTGCGCAGCCAGTTGGTGGCGTTGGGTTTGCCGTTGCGCTCGCTGGAGGTGGAGTACGGGCCCAGCCAGTTCGAGCTCACATTCGGCCCCACGGCCGGCGTGACGCCGGCTGACACCATGGTGCTGCTGCGCAGCGCCATCAAGCAGATCTGCCAACGCCACGGCTACCACGCCACCTTCATGTGCCGGCCGCGCATTCCCAACGTGATGTCCAGCGGCTGGCATCTGCACCAGTCGCTGCGGCGCCTCAGCGACGGCCGCAACGCCTTCATGCCCGAAGCGGCATCCGGCCAGCCGCTGAGCGAACTCGGCATGCACTACCTCGGCGGCCTGAAGCACCATGCGCGCGGTGCCGCCGTGCTGGCCTGCCCGACCATCAATGGCTACCGCCGCTACCGGCCGCATTCGCTGGCGCCCGACCGTGCGCTCTGGGGCCGTGACAACCGCGGCGCGATGCTGCGCGTGCTGGGCGGGCCGGGGCAGGCCGGCACACGCATCGAGAACCGTGTGGGCGAGCCTGCGGCCAACCCCTATCTGTACCTGGCCTCGCAGCTCTTCTCAGGGATGGACGGCCTGCAACGCCAGCTCGACCCCGGCCCCTCGGCCGACGTGCCCTACGAAACGCCGGCCGAACCGCTGCCGCGCTCGCTGGAGCATGCGCTAGCCTGCCTGCGGCAGGACAGCGGACTCTGCGCGCAGCTCGGCCAGGGCTTCGTGGACTACTACTGCCACATCAAGGAAGCCGAGATCGCCCGCTTCAACCTCGAAGTCAGCGAGTGGGAACACCGCGAGTACTTCGACATGTTCTGACCCCTCCCGACCCATGCTCACCATTCACTACCTTCTGAGCGACGGCAGCCGCCGCAGCTGCACCGACGCCCAGCCCGGCAGCAGCGTCATGGAAAACGCCTTGTGGCTCAACGTGGCGGGCATCGACGCGGAATGCGGCGGCGCCTGTGTCTGCGCCACCTGCCATGTGCAGGTCGAGGAGGCCTTCCTGGCTGCGCTGCCGCCGCCTGACGACATGGAACGCACGCTGCTGGCCAGCGCCATCCCCGGGCATTCGCAGCGCAGCCGGCTGAGCTGCCAGATCGCCATGACGCCCGCGCTGGACGGCATCGTGGTGCACGTGCCTGCACACTGACGCGCGGTGACCCCGTCGTGTCCCACGGGTTGGTCCCAACCGCTGGGCGGCGCTGAATGGCGGCTACGCCGCCCCGGCGTCGCTTGCTTAGAAAGTCCTGTCTCGCCGCTCAGCAAGGGAGACGGTTTCCGTGAGCAAGGTCACTATGACAATGGGCTTGGCCACGAGGCGGCCAACCTTCTGCTGGTGAAATATCCGGGCTAGAAGCGCTTGAGCGTTCGCAAACCCAAGCGTCTGGTTCGATGCGCAATCAGAAGATGTGGCGAACTCCTGCCTCAGCACCGCGTGAACTTCCGCCAAGTGTCGGTGCAGCAGTACCGAACGACCCGATGTTCGTGGTGCTCAGCTGCCCACTGTCGCGGTTGTTCAGGAGGGCGATGCTTCCGTAGAGCGCTGCGCGCTTGGAGAGGTTGTAGACGTAGCCGGCACCGATCTGCGACGCTCCGCTCGCACCCGGATAGCACCGTGCGAGGTCCGCGCAACAAGGCTCGTGCGTGGAAGCCATCCCGCTTAACGACATTGGCCATCACATGCGCGCCAAGCCCGCCTGCGGAAGCAGCTTCTCTGCGTGAGCCATCTCGGAAGATGGCCAAGGCTTCGCGTCGACTTCCCCACTTTTCCCCCACCACGACGAAAAACGCCACCCGAAGGTGGCGTAAGTCGTTGATTTACTGGGTAAATCCTGGTGGGCGGTGCAGGGTTCGAACCTGCGACCCCTGCCGTGTGAAGGCAGTGCTCTACCGCTGAGCTAACCGCCCGAAAACTGAGGGCACCTTGGTCAAAATCAGCAGCGATTTGCTTGATTTTTTGAAGGATCTTTTGTTCCCGGGAAGCCTCGCATTATGCCATGACTTTTCGCCAGATCGCAAGCCCCCCGGCGGATTTGTCGAGTTCCTTCAGTACCGTCTCGTGGAGCAGCAGTTCGGCCTCGTCGGCGTCCAGCACCGGCAGCATGAAGCCTGAAAGGTCGATCTGCGCCACGGCCAGGCCGGGACCGCTGCCGCTGTCGGCGGAGTCGATCATCAGCGTGTTCTGGCCACGCGTGAGGCGGATGTAGACCTCGGCCAGCAGGCCCGCGTCCAGCAGCGCGCCGTGCAGCGTGCGGTTGGAGTTGTCGACCTCCAGGCGTTTGCACAGGGCATCCAGCGAGTTGCTCTTGCCGGGGAACATCTCGCGTGCCATGAACAGCGAGTCGGTGATGCGGCCGACATGCTCGGCAAAACGTGGGCGGCCGATGCGGCGCAGTTCTTCGTCCAGGAAGCCGACGTCGAAGCTGGCGTTGTGGATGATGATTTCGGCGCCGCCGACGAAGTCCATCAGGTCGTCGGCCACGGCGGCGAAGACTGGCTTGTCGGCCAGGAATTCGTCGGTCAGGCCGTGGATGCGGATCGCGTCCTCGCTGCCCTTGCGTTCAGGGTTCAGGTAGAAGTGGCGGTGCTCGCCGGTGAGGCGGCGGCCGACCATTTCGACACAGCCGACTTCGACGATGCGGTCACCGGTCTCGGGCGACAGGCCGGTGGTTTCGGTGTCCAGGAAGATCTGGCGCATGCGGGTTCTCTCGCTCTTTGGTTCGCGCAGCTCAGCCGAGTTCGGCCAGCCGCTTCTTGATGTCTTCGACGTTCTGCGGGTTCGGGTTCACCGAGCCCAGGTAGCGCTTGTACGCTGCCTTGGCCTGCATGGTGTCGCCCTTGCCCTGCAGTGCCACGCCAACGCGGTAGTCGATCGGAAAATTCTCATGGCCAGGCAGCGACTCGGCCAGCTTCAGCTCGGCCAGCGCCGCATCCCACTGCTGCAACTCGGACAGGGCCCGCGCCAGGCTGTAGTGCGGGCCAGGTTGCTCGGGCCGTTCGTGCACCATGCGCTCGAACAGCTCGCGCGCCTTGGCCGCCTGCCTGTCCTGCAGCAGGGCCAGCCCCAGCGCATTCCATTGCCCGCGAAGCTCGACTGCCAGCTCCAGGTCACCGCCCGGCTGCACCGAGGCGAGCAGGCGCTCGGCATCGGCCAGCTTCGCGCGGTACAGCTGCACCATGGCGGTCAACAGCTTGCCGTATTCGGCGGCCCGTGCGCTCTCGGCCTGTGCGATCTCGCTGGCCTTGGCGACGCTGCCGCCAACAATGCCAGGCACCATCAGGTAGTACTGAACCAGCCCGGCGCGGGCCGGCGCGAAGGCCGGGTCCAGTTCCAGCGCCTTGGCGAATTCGTCGCGCACCTTGCCGACGCCAAAAGCGGCTTTCATGATGCCCTGGGCCAGGATGTTGATGGCCGTGACCGCGCCCACGCCGTAGTGGCAGGCGGCGACCTGCGGCGTCTTCTGCACGCAGGCCTCGAACTTCGCCAGAGCGGCATCGCGGCGCGCGGCGGCGTCGGGCACATTGCGGCCGACCACGCTCTCCAGGTAGGCCAGCCAGGCCGGGCCGTCATCCGGATGCGCCGCCAGGCGCGCAGTGGCGGCCTGCTCCAGCTCGACCAGCTTGTGCGCGTCGGCCAGGGCCTGGAGTTGCGGGTCGCGCAGGCCTTCAGCGCGCGCGCCCTGCGTGGCCAGCAGCGTGGCCAACGCCAGTGCGGCCGGCCAGCGCATCAGGCGTGCGCCGCTGCCGGCAGCGGCTGATTGCGGCTCCAGGCAAACAGCAGTGCGCCGCCAATGATCATCGGCAGGCACAGCCACTGGCCCATGCTCATGTTCAGCGCCAACAGGCCGAGGAAGCTGTCCGGCTCTCGGAAGTATTCGGCAATGAAGCGGAACAGGCCGTAGCCGACCAGGAAGGCGGCAGACACCTCGGCTCGGCGGCGCGGCTTGCTGCCGAACCACCACAGCAGCCCGAACAGCAACATGCCTTCCAGCAGGAACTGGTAGACCTGCGAAGGATGCCGGGGCGTGAGGCTGCCGGACTGCGGGAAGATCATCGCCCACGGCAGCGACGGATCGGCCTCGCGGCCCCAAAGCTCCCCGTTGATGAAGTTGCCGACGCGGCCGCTGGCAAGGCCGGTGGGCACGCAGGGCGCGATCAGGTCGGTCACGTCCCAGAACGAACGGCGGCGCAGCAAAGCGAAGACGAACATCGCGGCGATCACGCCCAGCAGCCCGCCATGGAAGGACATGCCGCCCTTCCAGACCGCGAACACCTCCAACGGGTGCTGCAGGTAGTACATCGGCTTGTAGAACAGCGTGTAGCCAATGCGGCCGCCCAGCACCACGCCGACCACGCCGAAGAACAGCAGGTCCTCCACGTCCCGCCGCGTCCAGCCGGCGTTGGCGAACCAGGGTCTCTTCACGCGCCGCGCGCCCAGGTACAGGAACAGCGCGAAGGCGACCAGGTAGGTGATGCCGTACCAGTGGATCTGAACGGGCACGCCAAATCGCGTGAGGTCCAGCGCGATGGGGTTGAACTGAGGGTGCATCAAAGGCATGGGGCGGGATGATAAGGCGGCCCGCTGTCACCCTGCCTTGCCAGGGCTACACTGAGGCTTCTGGACCAACGCCCTTCCGCCATGGCCTCCGACCTGAACCGCCGCTCCAAGCACATCACCGAGGGCGTTGCGCGGGCGCCCAACCGCTCCATGTACTACGGCATGGGCTATCAGGAGACCGACTTCGGCAAGCCGATGATCGGCGTGGCCAACGGGCACTCCACCATCACGCCCTGCAACTCGGGCCTGCAGAAGCTGGCGGACGCGGCCGTCATCGGCCTGAAGGAAGCCGGCGCCAACCCTCAGATCTTCGGCACGCCGACCATCTCCGACGGCATGGCCATGGGCACCGAAGGCATGAAATACAGCCTGGTCTCGCGCGAGGTGATTGCCGACTGCGTGGAGACCTGCGTCGGCGGCCAGTGGATGGACGGCGTGATCGTCATTGGCGGCTGCGACAAGAACATGCCGGGCGGCATGATGGGCATGCTGCGCGCCAACGTGCCGGCCATCTACGTCTACGGCGGCACCATCCTGCCGGGCCGCTACAAGGGCCAGGACCTGAACATCGTCTCGGTCTTCGAGGCGGTCGGCCAGTTCTCCGCCGGCAACATGAGCGAGGAGGACTTCTGCGAGATCGAGCGCCGCGCGATTCCCGGCACCGGCTCCTGCGGCGGCATGTACACCGCCAACACCATGAGCTCGTCCTTCGAAGCGCTGGGCATGAGCCTGCCGTATTCGTCGACCATGGCCAATGTGGAGGACGAGATCGTCGCCAGCGTGAAGCGCTGCGCGGCGGTGTTGGTGGAGGCGGTCAAGCAGGACCTGAAGCCGCGCGACATCGTGACCCGCAAGTCCATCGAAAACGCCGTGGCCGTCATCATGGCCACCGGCGGCTCGACGAATGCGGTGCTGCACTTCCTGGCCATTGCCCACGCGGCCGAGGTCGAATGGACCATCGACGACTTCGAGCGCATGCGCCGCAAGGTGCCGGTGCTGTGCGACCTGAAGCCCAGCGGGCAGTTCCTGGCGATTGACCTGCACCGCGCCGGCGGCATACCGCAGGTCATGAAGACGCTGCTGGCCGCGGGCCTGCTGCACGGCGACTGCATGACCATCACCGGCAAGACCGTGGCCGAGAACCTGGCCGACCTGCCGGACCAGCCGCGCGCCGACCAGCAGGTGATCCGCCCGATCGCCAACCCGATGTATGAAGAAGGCCACCTGGCGATCCTCAAGGGCAACCTGAGCCCGGAAGGCTGCGTGGCCAAGATCACCGGGCTGAAGAACCCGGTCATCACCGGCCCGGCGCGGGTGTTCGACGACGAGCAGTCCGCCCTGGCCGCCATCATGGCCAAGCAGATCCAGGCCGGCGACGTGATGGTGCTGCGCTACCTGGGCCCCAAGGGCGGCCCGGGCATGCCGGAGATGCTGGCGCCCACCGGCGCGCTGATCGGCCAGGGCCTGGGTGAATCGGTTGGCCTGATCACCGACGGTCGCTTCTCCGGCGGCACCTGGGGCATGGTGGTGGGCCATGTGGCGCCGGAAGCCTTTGATGGCGGCACGATTGCGCTGGTGCAGGAAGGCGACTCGATCACGATAGACGCGCACCAGCTGAAGCTGCAGCTGAATGTGGCTGACAGTGAAATCGCCCGCCGCAAGGCCGCGTGGGTGAAGCCCAGGCCACGCTACACGCGCGGCGTGCTGGCCAAGTTCGCCTTCAACGCATCCAGTGCCAGCGCTGGCGCAGTGCTGGACCGCTTCGAGTAGGCAGGTGCCGGCCCGCTCAGCAAAAGAGCTGCCGCCCGGAGAGCCCGTGCGGCAACTCGTTGTTTTGGGAAGACGGTTCAGCGCTTGCGGTTGCGATTGCCGCCGCGCAAATGGTCCAGGCCCATGTTGGCAATGTTGCGCCGCCGCCGCTCGGCCTTGCGCTCCTCGTCTTTTTCCATTTCGCGCTTGCGCGTCAGGCCACTGGCATCGGCATAGGCCCACCAGGCCAGCGCCAGCACAAAAGGCAAGGCAATCCACCACCAGTCCAGGTGACCCACGAAGCCCCAATCCAGCAGCCAAAGTGCCAGCAGCACCACCCCGATGATGATGAACGCCATGTGCGATTTCCCGGTTGCCGCGCCGCTCGAACGCAAACCCTGCGTCGCAGCCGTCCCTACAATGTTCTGGTCACGAATGTAATTCACACAGCCCTCATTTCCTCACTCACGGAAAGATGCCGATGAAAGCGCTGATCACACTACTGGCCCTGGTGGCCGCCTCGCCAGCCTTTGCGCAAGCCGAGTTGGCCGCCAAGAAGAACTGTCTGGCCTGCCATGCCGCCGATAAAAAGATCGTCGGCCCGGCCTACAAGGACGTGGCGGCCAAATATGCCGGCCAGAAGGACGCGGTGGCCAAGCTGGCCGAGAAGATCCAGAAGGGTGGCTCCGGCGTGTGGGGCCCCGTGCCAATGCCAGCCAACGCCGTCACGCCGGACGAAGCCAAGCAGCTCGCGACCTGGGTGATGTCGCAGAAGTGACGCCGCGGCAGCCGCCGCACGCTCATCCGCCCAAGGCCGCACCCGCGGCCTTTTTGCTGCCAGCAACTTTCTCCAGGGCGGTTCACCCCATTCCTCGCGCTGCGCCGTAGAAGCTGGCATCAAGACCTCAGGATGCCACCATGACCCGGCTCAACCAGTTTGCACTCGCCGCCATCAGCGCCATCGCCTTCGCTGCACAGGCGCAAGCCCCTGCTCCCGCCCTCGCCGGCACGGAACAACGCAGCACGCTGGCCGACCAGCAGGCGATTGCGCTGACCATCTACAACGACGACCTGGCGCTGGTGAAGGACAGCCGCCAGCTCGTGCTGCGGCGCGGCGTGAGCCGGCTGGCGCTGCGCGATGTCAGCGCCCGCATGCGGCCCGAGACGGCGCAGCTGCGCAGCCTGTCGCAGCCCGGTGCCTTGAGCGTGCTGGAGCAGAACTTCGACTTCGACCTGCTCACGCCGGCCAAGCTGCTGGAGAAGTCGGTTGGCAAGACGGTGCGGGTCATCAGGACGCATCCGCAGACCGGCGCCGAGACCGTGGAGACCGCCGAGGTGCTGAGCGCGAACCAGGGCGTGGTGCTGAAGATCGGCGACCGCATCGAGACCGGCATGCCGGGCCGGCTGGTGTTCGACGGTGTGCCGGCCACGCTGCGCGACCGGCCCACGCTGGTCACAGAACTGGACAACCAGCTGGCCGGCCCACAGGCCACCGAGCTGTCCTACCTGACCGGCGGGCTGTCCTGGCATGCCGACTACGTGGCGGAGCTGAGCGCCGATGACCGCACGCTGGACCTGAACGGCTGGATCACGCTGACCAACCAGAGCGGCACGGCTTACCCGAACGCACAGGTGCAACTGGTGGCCGGTGACGTGAACCGGGTGAAGGAGCAGATGGACATGCGCATGGCGCGCGGCCGGGCCATGATGGCCGAGGCTGCTGCCCCCGCCGCACCGAAGGTGGCCCAGGAGACCTTGTTCGAATACCACCTCTACACACTGGGCCGCGCCACCACGCTGGCAGAGAACCAGACCAAGCAGGTCGCGCTGATGAACGCCAGCGGCGTGCCGGCGACCAAGGAGCTGCTGTTCAGCGGCAGCGACCACTACTACCACGACAGCGTGGGTGACCTGGGCCGCAAGCTCAAGGCCCAGGTCTTCGTGGCCTTCACCAACCGCGAGGCCGACCACCTCGGCCAGCCGCTGCCCAAGGGCGTGGTGCGGGTCTACAAGCGCGACAGCGCCGGCCTTGCGCAATTCGTCGGCGAAGACCGCATTGACCACACGCCGAAAAACGAGACGCTGCGGCTGCACCTGGGCGAGGCCTTCGACGTGACGGCCGACAAGAAGCAGACCGACTTCAAGCGCCGCGAGCCGACCAACCAGGCCAGCTACGTGGCCGAAAGCGCCTACGAGATCGTGCTGAAGAACGCCAAGCCCGAACCGGTGACGGTCACGGTGCGCGAGCCAGTGCCAGGCGACTGGAAGATGCTGGAGAGTTCCCAGCCATACGAAAAGGTGGCGGCCGGCACGGCGCAGTGGCGCATCAAGCTGCCGGCCGAGGGCTCGGTGACGCTGAAATACCGGGTGCTGACGCGGTTCTGAAAGGGGGCGCCAGGCGGCACGCCGCGTGCCCCTGTGGCGGCATCGGCGTCGCCTTTCGCGCTTCGCCTGCTGCCACCTCAGGAGCCCGTTGCCGATGCGCCCGGTCCATGTTGCCGCTGTTCAAGCTCTCGCAGCGGGTTCTTCGTGACACGCCGCTGGGAAATCGACGCCTTGCGCGGGCTGATGCTGGTGCTGATGACGCTCACGCACCTGCCCACGCGCTTCTCGGACCCGACCGGCCAGCCGTTCGGCTTCGTGTCGGCGGCCGAAGGTTTCGTGATGCTGTCCGGCTACATGGCCGGCATGGTTTACACGCGCAAGGCGCGTCAGAAAGGCGATGCCGTGATTCCCGGCGCTTTCCTGCGGCGGGCGCTGAAGATCTACCTGTGCCAGGCCGGCCTGCTGCTGTTCCTGTTCACGCTGATCGCCATCGTGGGCCTGATGGCACGGCAGGAAGCGGTGACCAACCTGCTGTCCTTCTACCTGGCGCACCCGCTGCAGGCCTTTGTCAGCGGCATGCTGCTGGTCTACAACCCGCCGCTGCTGGACATCCTGCCCATGTACATCCTGCTGATGCTGGTCAGCCCTCTGGTGCTGCTGCACGGCTTGCACCGCGGCTGGGGCGGCGTGCTGGGTTGGAGCCTGCTGCTGTGGCTGACGGCGCAGTTCGACCTGCCGCACCTGCTCTACGACCGCATGGCCGAGGCCAGCAGCCTGCAGTGGATGCCGTTTGCCGAGCTGGGCTCGTTCAAGCTCTTCGCCTGGCAGTTCCTGTGGGTGCTGGGCCTGTGGATGGGCGCCAGCGGCGCCGACGACGGCCCGACGCCGGGTTGGGACTTTCCGCGCTGGATGGTCAACACAGCACTCGCCGTTGCGACGGTGATGCTGATCTGGCGCCATGCGGTCGGCCAGGTGCCGTTCAGCGAACCCAGCGCCTTCAACCTGCTGTTCGACAAGTGGCAGCTGGGCCCCATGCGCTTGATCAACTTCTGCGCGCTGCTGGTGCTGGTGATGCGCTTCGGGCCCTGGCTGAAGATCCGGCTGCCGCGTGTGACGGCGCTTGAAACCCTGGGCAAGGCCTCGCTGCCGGTCTTCTGCATGCACCTGCTGCTGGCCCTGGTGGCGCTGACCATCTTCGGCTCGTCCACGCCGGAACGGCCGGTGTGGATCGACGTTGTGATCCTGTCCGCCACTCTGGGCGTGTTGTACGGCGTGGCCTGGGGCAGCCTGCGCATTGATGCCCGGGCGGCCGAAGCGCGCAAGAAGCTGGCGGCCCGGCGGCAGATGCGCCGCGGGCCGCATGCCCCGGCCGCGTGAAGCGGGCTCAGCGAGCGGCGGTCTGCACCGCTTGCGGCGCCTGGCGCGGCAGCAGGTGGGACGCGATCTCCTTGCGCCACAGCGCATAACCCTGCTCGTTCATGTGCAGCCGGTCTTCCAGGAACAGCTCCGGGCGCGGCTGGCCCTGGCTGTCCAGCATCTTCGAATAGATGTCGATGAAATCCAGGTTGGCGGTCTTGTCGGCGTAGGCTGCGATCAAGGCATTGGTGTCGTGGATGGACGGCATCAACGAGGCGCGCAAGGGGCTGGGCTTGATCGACAGGTAGGCGATGCGGGTGTCCGGCAACGCTGCCTTCACGCCTTCGACAAGCGTCTGGAAGCTTTTCAGCACGTCCTGCGGCGTCGCGCCTTCGGCCAGGTCGTTGTCGCCGGCATAGACCACCACCAGCCGCGGCTGGTAGGGCAGCACCAGCCGGTCCAGGTAGCGGGCCACGTCCGACAGGCGCGAGCCGCCGAAGCCGCGCTTGATGACGCTGGGCTGCTGGTCGAACTGGGTCTCGAGATTGCCCCACAGCCGGATCGACGAGCTGCCGACGAACAGCACGCCGCCAGGCTGGGGCGCCGCGGTGCGGTCCGCCGCAGCAAAGGCGTCCAGGCTTTCGCGCCAGCGGGCGTCGATTTCGGACCTGGCGGAGTTGGGCGACCGCAGCGGGGTTGTCAGCGACTGGGCACGGGCGGCGCCCAGCGCCACCATGCTGAGGCCGGCCACGGTCGCGGCCGTTCGCAAGGACTTTCTCATGTGATCACTCCTGCGTGACAAAGCAGTCAGGTGCAGGCGGCACGGCGAAGTTCCGGCCCCAAGGGATTTCAAGACGTAACAGGAACGCCCGGAAGGCAAAAAGGGCGGCACTGCGCCGCCCCTTGCATGGACCCTGAAGCCTCAGTTGACCTGGGACAACTGATCCAGGATGGCCGGATTCTCAAGCGTCGAAATGTCCTGCGTGATGGCCTCGCCCTTGGCCACCTGCCGCAGCAGCCGCCGCATGATCTTGCCCGAGCGGGTCTTGGGCAGGTTGTCGCCGAAGCGGATGTCCTTGGGCTTGGCGATGGGGCCGATTTCCTTGCCGACGTGGTCGCGCAGCTGCTTGGCAATCGCCTTGGCTTCCTCGCCGGTGGGGCGCGGGCGCTTGAGCACCACGAAGGCGCAGATGGCCTCGCCCGTCGTGTCGTCCGGCCGGCCCACCACGGCCGCTTCGGCCACCAGCTCGGTGCAGCTAACCAGCGCCGACTCGATCTCCATCGTGCCCATGCGGTGGCCGGAGACGTTCAGCACGTCGTCGATGCGGCCGGTGATGGTGAAGTAGCCGGTCTTGGCGTCGCGGATCGCGCCATCGCCCGCCAGGTAGTACTTGCCCTGGAAATCGGCCGGGTAGTAGCTCTTCTTGTAGCGCTCCGGGTCGCCCCAGATGGTCCGGATCATGCTCGGCCAGGGCTTCTTGACGACCAGGATGCCGCCCTGCCCGTTGGGCACGTCCTTGCCGGTTTCGTCGACGATGGCCGCGGCGATGCCGGGGAACGGCAGCGTGCAGGAGCCAGGCACCATCGGCGTGGCGCCCGGCAGCGGCGTGATCATGTGGCCACCGGTTTCGGTCTGCCAGAAGGTGTCGACGATGGGGCAGCGGCTGCCGCCCACGTGCTGGTAGTACCACTCCCAGGCCGCAGGGTTGATGGGCTCGCCAACCGAGCCGAGGATGCGCAGGCTGCTCAGGTCGTAGCTCTTCGGGTGGACCTCGTCCTTGGCCTCTGCCGCCTTGATCAGCGAGCGGATGGCCGTGGGCGCGGTGTAGAAGATCGTGACCTTGTGATCCTGGATCATCTTCCAGAAGCGGCCGGCGTCCGGGTAGGTGGGCACGCCTTCGAAGACGATCTCGGTGCCGCCCAGTGCCAGCGGGCCATAGGTGATGTAGGTGTGGCCGGTGACCCAGCCGATGTCGGCGGTGCACCAGAAGATGTCGTCGGCCTTCAGGTCGAAGGTCCACTTGGTGGTGAGTGCCGCGTGCAGCAGGTAGCCGCCGGTGCTGTGCTGCACGCCCTTGGGCTTGCCGGTGGAGCCGGAGGTATAGAGCAGGAACAAGGGGTGCTCGGCCTCCACCCATTCCGGCTCGCAGGTCTCGGGCTGGTCCTTCATCAGCTCGGCCAGCCACAGGTCGCGGCCTTCGGTCATGCTGACCTGGGCGCCCGCGCGGTTGACCACCAGAACCTTGCTCACCGAGTCGCAGCCGCCCAGCGTCAGCGCCTCGTCGACGATGGCCTTCAGCGGCAGCTGCTTGCCGCCGCGCACCTGGCAGTCGGCGGTGATGACGGCCTTGGCGCCGGTGTCTTCGATGCGGTCGCGCAAGGAGTGGGCCGAGAAGCCGCCGAACACCACCGAGTGGGTCGCGCCAATGCGGGCGCAGGCCTGCATCGCGGCCACGCCATCGACCGACATCGAGATGTAGATGATGACCCGGTCGCCCTTGCCGATGCCGATGGCCTTCAGCGCATTGGCCATCCGGCAGGTCTTGGCCAGCAGCTGCGCGTAGCTGGTGTGGGTGACCTCGCCGCCGTCGGCCTCGAAGATCAGCGCGGTCTTGTCGCCCAGGCCGCGCTCGATGTTGCGGTCCAGGCAGTTGTAGGAGGCGTTGAGCAGCCCGTCCTCGAACCACTTGAAGAACGGCGCGTCAGCCTCGTTCAGCACCTTGGTGAAGGGCTTCTTCCAGCTGAGCAGCTCGCGCGCCTGGCGGGCCCAGAAGGCTTCGTGGTCCGCTTCGGCTTCGGCGCACAAGGCGTCGTAGGCGGCCATGCCGGACACATGGGCCTGCGCCACCAGTTCGGCGGGCGGCGCGTAAATCTTGAGGTCTTCACTCATGTCGTCTGTCTCCTCGGTCTTGATTGCCTGCACGGGCCAGCCTGCCGATGGGCTTTGCCCGTTTGGCCTGCACTGTGGTCCGCTCGTCTGACGAAGGGCTTACTGGATCACACCCATAGAATTCCCGGCATCGGCCAGCCCTCCGGGCCTGCCCCCCATCCCTGACGCCCTCGCACCTCATGACGCCAACACCCAATCCTCCGCCCCGCCCGCGCCTGGGCGTGCTGCCAGCCGTGATCTTTGCTAGCCGCTGGCTGCAACTGCCGCTGTACCTCGGGCTGATCCTGGCACAGGCGGTATACGTGTTCCATTTCTGGGTCGAGCTGGTGCACCTGATCCAGGCAGCGCTGGGGGACTCGCATGCGCTGGAGATCCTGGTCAAAAGTGTGGGCTACGGCCATGCAGACGCGCCGCCCAGCGGGCTGAACGAGACCATCATCATGCTCGTGGTGCTGGGACTGATCGACGTGGTGATGATTTCGAACCTACTGATCATGGTGATCGTCGGGGGCTACGAGACCTTTGTCTCACGCATGAACCTCGAAGGCCATCCAGACCAGCCCGAATGGTTGAGCCATGTCAATGCTTCCGTACTGAAAGTCAAGCTGGGCACCGCCATCATTGGCATTTCGTCCATCCACCTGCTGAAGACCTTCATCAGTGCCGAAAATTACAGCGAGAAGACCCTGATCGCGCAGACCGTGATCCACCTGGCCTTCCTGCTGTCGGCCATTGCCATAGCGGCGTCTGACCGCATCCTGTACGCCAGCAAGAACCCCGACCCGCACTGAGCCGCCCCCTTCAGCGTCGGGGCGTGCATGAAAACGCCGGGCCGCCCCAAGTTTTCATGACCCCCTCGGGGGGCGGGCCGGGCGCAGGCCGGTCCTGGGGGTACTCAGTACCCAAGCCCCGAGGGCCGCGGCAATGATGGAGCCGCCCAGCACGCCCAGCTTCAGCTCGGTTTCCAGCAGCGGGTTGCCCTCGAAGGCCAGCCCGCCGATGAACAGGCTCATCGTGAAGCCGATGCCGCACAGCAGCGAAACGCCCAGCACCTGGCGCCAGGCGGCCCCTGCCGGCAGCGCGGCCCAGCCGGCGCGCACCAGCAGCCAGACGGTGCCGAACACACCCACCGCCTTGCCCAACACCAGCCCGGCGGCAATGCCCAGCGTGACCGGCGCGACCAGCACCTCGGCCGAAGCGTCCAGCAAGCTGACGCCGGCATTCGTGAACGCGAACACCGGCAGCACCAGAAAGGCGACCCACGGGTGCAGCGCATGTTCGGCGTCTTCCAGCGGCGAGCCGCCGTCCGGCCGGCGCATGGGCACCGCCAGTGCGGCGGCCACGCCGGCCAGCGTGGCGTGCACGCCGGACTTCAGCACGAAGACCCACAGCACCAGTCCCAGCACGACATAGACGCCCACATTCGTCACCCTGGCCAGGTTCAGCCCCCACAGCCCCACCAGGCAGGCACCGGCACCCAGCAGCATGCCCAGCGACAGCTGGCTGGTGTAGAAGACCGCGATCACCGCAATGGCGCCCAGGTCGTCGATGATGGCCACCGCCGTCAGGAAAACCTTCAGCGAGGCCGGCACCCGCGAGCCCAGCAGCGTGACGATGCCGATGGCAAAGGCGATGTCCGTCGCCGAAGGAATGGCCCAGCCGCGCAGCGCGACCGGGTCGGCATGGTTGATGGCCGAGTAGATGAGGGCCGGCACTGCCATGCCGCCCAGCGCCGCGGCGGCCGGCAGGATGGCCTGGCTGCGCGAGGCCAGTTCGCCTTCGACGAACTCGCGCTTGATCTCCAGCCCGACCAGGAAGAAGAACACCGCCATCCACAGGTCATTGACCCAGACCAACAGCGGCTTGGCCAGCACCAGCCAGTCGCCGGCAATGCGAACCTCGCCGGGCAAGGCCAGCAAACGCGCATAGGCCGCGCCCCAGGGCGAGTTGCTCACGACCAGCGCCAACACCGCGGCGACCGCCAACACGATGCCGCCTGCGGATTCGTGAGCGAAGAAACGACGCAGTGCCGGGGTCATCGATGGGCTCCCTTCAGTAAAATCCCGGATGCATTCTGCCCGTCAGCCGGCAGACCTCCGCCCGCACAAAGCAAGCAAGCAAGCATGGAAAGCCAAGCATGACCACCATTCGCCAGGCCGATCTGATCGAGTCCGTCGCCAGCGCGCTGCAGTACATCAGCTACTACCACCCGGCCGACTACATCGCCCACCTCGCCCGCGCCTATGAGCGAGAGGAGAGCGCTGCCGCCAAGGACGCGATCGCCCAGATCCTGACCAACTCGCGCATGTGCGCCGAGGGCAAGCGCCCGATCTGCCAGGACACCGGCATCGTCAACGTGTTCCTGAAGATCGGCATGGACGTGAAGTGGGAAGGCTTTGGCAAGGGCTCGGTCACCGACGCGGTGAACCAGGGCGTGCGCCAGGGCTACCTGAATCCGGACAACGTGCTGCGCGCCTCGGTGCTGGCCGACCCGATCTTCGAGCGCAAGAACACCAAGGACAACACGCCTGCCGTGGTGCACATGGAGCTGGTGCCTGGCGACAAGGTGGACGTGATCGTCGCGGCCAAGGGCGGCGGCAGCGAGAACAAGTCCAAGATGTCCATGCTCAACCCCAGCGACAGCATCGTCGACTGGGTGCTGAAGACAGTCCCGACCATGGGCGCTGGCTGGTGCCCGCCGGGCATGTTGGGCATTGGCGTGGGCGGCACCGCGGAAAAGGCGGTGATGCTGGCCAAGGAAGTGTTGATGGAAGACATCGACATGTACGAGCTGCTGGACCGCGGCCCGCAGAACAAGCTCGAAGAGCTGCGCATCGAGCTGTACGAGAAGGTCAATGCACTGGGCATTGGCGCGCAAGGCCTGGGCGGCCTGACGACCGTGCTGGACGTGAAGATCAAGACCTTCCCGACGCACGCCGCCAGCAAGCCGATTGCGATGATCCCGAACTGCGCCGCCACCCGCCACGCGCACTTCGTGCTGGATGGCTCCGGCGCCGTGCACCTGGATCCGCCCAGCCTGGATCTGTGGCCGGACGTGACCTGGGCACCGGACTACAACAAGAGCAAGCGCGTGGACCTGAACACGCTGACGCCGGCGGAAGTCGCCAGCTGGAAGATCGGCCAGACGCTGCTGCTGAACGGCAAGATGCTGACCGGCCGCGACGCTGCGCACAAGCGCATCAAGGACATGCTGGCCAAGGGCGAGCCGCTGCCGGTGGACTTCGCCAACCGCGTCATTTACTACGTCGGCCCGGTGGACCCGGTGCGCGACGAAGTCGTCGGCCCGGCCGGCCCGACCACCGCCACCCGCATGGACTCGTTCACCGAGATGATGCTGGCCCAGACCGGCCTGATCTCGATGATTGGCAAGTCCGAGCGCGGCCCGGTCGCCATCGAAGCCATCAAGAAGCACAAGAGCGCCTACCTGATGGCCGTGGGCGGCAGCGCCTACCTGGTTTCCAAGGCCATCAAGGCCGCCAAGGTCGTCGGTTTTGCCGACCTGGGCATGGAAGCCATCTACGAGTTCGACGTGGTGGACATGCCGGTGACGGTCGCGGTTGACAGCACTGGCACCTCCGCGCACATCGAAGGCCCGAAAACGTGGCAGGCGAAGATCGGCAAGATCCCAGTGGTGGAGGCTTGAGCAAGTAGAAATGCAATTCAGCCCGCCAGAACCGCAGCTGGCGGCGCTGGATTGCGTTTTGTCTCAAGGGGTGGCCGTGGGGGCCAGTGTTGGGATAGGCTAGGCGCCCTGTCATTCCCCAGGGAAAGAACGCCTTGAGCAACACCCCGAGTTCGCTGCCCACGACGCTGGCGACCACCTCGTTGTCACCGCTTTCGCCGCTGCCCGGCAGCAGCAACCTTGCGCTGGTCGGCATTCCGGCCGACTTTCCGGTCGCGCTGAGCGACGAGCAGCGCAACGCCATCGGCGCGCAGATCGCCAGCGTCAGCCTGGCGCAAACGCCGATGCTGGACATCGCCAAGCTGGGCGGCGAAGCGGAGCAGTCGCTGCACCGCACGCTGGGCCAGTTCCTGGACCGCATCGAGAAAGCCGAACAACCGCGCATCTTCAAGCTGGTGGCGGGCCTGAGCGAAGCCGTCGAAAGCGAGAAGCTGGACGCGCTGGCCGACAAGATCCTGAACGCCCAGCCCAGCGCCATGGAGCGCTTCATGGGCATGTTCAACAAGAAGACGCTGAGCAAGGCGATGAGCCGGGCTTACGAAGAGGTACGGCTGGCCGCTTCGGGCAAGAGCAAGAAGCTCTCGGACCTGATCAAGACCATGGAAGTGGAGCTGCAGCAGGAGCAGCAGCGGCTGGACGGCGAGGTGCGCAACCTCGAACAGCTGAAGAACGCCTACCGCGAGCGCTTTGTCGAGTTCGCCCAGGTGGCGGCCTTCCTGATGGGTTTTGTCAACAAGGCCCGCGCCGAGCTGGGCGAAGCCATCAGCAATGGCGCCGACAGCGGCACCGTGGCCACGCTGCAGGACAAGCTGCAGGCACTGGAAAGCCGCGCACTGGCCATCGAGAGCACGCTGTCGCGCCTGCCATCCGACCAGATGGTGATCCGCCAGCTGCAGAATGCCGGCATTTCCACGCT
>Ga0307514_10001790_pt1 | contig 24240 bp, 12 predicted proteins | sample 16_EM_MG_FD_203088 | JGI IMG/M metagenome (GOLD analysis project Ga0307514, IMG submission 203088) | Populus trichocarpa ectomycorrhiza microbial communities from riparian zone in the Pacific Northwest, United States - 16_EM | ecosystem: Host-associated > Plants > Roots > Unclassified | place...
ACAGTTAAAAAATTATTCACCGCGGCGTGCGGAAAATTAATTAGTTTGTTGGGCAAAATATGAACGTAGGAAAGGACAGATTCACTCAGCCAAATCTTTACAGTCATGTCCCATGTCTAATTCCCCTCTTCAATGTTACAATTCAACTCCATTATTATATTCGCTTTCCTGAAATAGTCATGGTAGTTTTAAAAATAACTATATTTTGGGGCGAATAAATATATAGGTAAGGATGAATAAAAAAACCGATTAAACCAAGAAAATTAGAAAAAAAATAACTAAAAAAACTGCACAGTGAAAAAAAACTAATTAAACCGATTAAAATTTTAAAAAAACCAACCGGTTCCATTTCGGTTTTATAAGCCTGAAACCGAAAAAACCGAACCGAACCAAACCCAAACAAAAAAAAAAAGAGAAAAAACCAAGCCAAACCGATTTGAACCAGTTTTTGTTCTAAAAATTCGAACCGAACCGAAACCAGTCGGTTTGAACCGGTTTCGGTTTTTTTTTAAATTCGGTTTGGTTATTTTTTTTATTTATAAAAACCGAATCGAACAAAAAATGATAACCCCTATATACAAGTACATTTATTGAGAGGATCATCAAATGAAATAGCTATCAAAATATAAGATTAATGGCTATTATTATAATAATAGATTAATTCTCAATTTTTTTATTTACGAGTAAACTTTATTCTTAAATATATATATTAAATTTCTAATCTATTATTCTGAAAAAAAATTCAGAATAAACCATCAAAATTAGTCAACATGAGCCCTCCATTTATATGGATTCTAAAAGTATTTTTAAAATAAAAATAATCATGTACAAATCAAAACTTTCAAATACATGCATCTTTTCTCTATACACACACACACAAAATATAAACATTAAACTTTTATTATTACCATAATTCCTCAACTATAAATATTCGGATATATATATAACACAAGATAGATGATGGTTATTGTAATTAAATACTTTTTTAATTACTTGAATTTGTAACTAAATAAATCGAAGAAAGACAAACATCCAAATATTAATAATTGTTGACGAGTAAAAAAATCCAAGTACATTTTCAGGCAAATGTAGAAAAAGGTTATCCATATTCTTATTGATAAATTCATAAAAAAAATCCCATAGCATACTTTAAAATTTCAACCCAATCTAACAAAACTCCATCATTATTATTATTATTATTATCATCATTAATAATATTTTTTTAAAAATATTATTACTATTAAAAAGAAACCATAAATTTAATTAGAAGAGATACTAATAATCATAAAAATAAGAATAAGAATAAGAATAATCATAACAATAATAATAATAAAAAAATCATGTTCTTTGGGTATGACATACACTTCCAAACTCAAGTAACATGAGTCTGGCACCGCTGCCAAACCTTAGCTTATAGGGTTCGGTCGTGCCACGCCCAAGTTCCTCGGCCAGACCCAAGTTCTTTGGGTATGAAATCACCTTCCAGACCCAAGTAACTTGGACTGGCGCCCCAGCCAGACCCAAGTTTATGGGGTCTAGCTCCCTTAATAATAATAAAAATAAAAATATTTATAATATTATTAAACTTATCTTACCCAAGTTCTTATAGTTTTTAATCCTTTCAAATCAAATTTATAGTTTTTTTTAATAGTAATAATATTTTTTTTCAAATTTATTAGTGATAATAATAATAATAATTTTTTAATTTTACCCTTCAAATCAAATCTATAGTTTTTTTCCAGAACCAAGCAACTTGGGTCTGACATTCCGGCCAAGCCCAAGGCTCTTGGGTTTGTCATGACTGTCAAACCCAAGTCGCCTGGACTTGGTGGGTTGCCAAGTCTAACTTGAATATTAAAACGTTCACAAATATAACTTTGAACTGCCATTACAATAACAATTTATATTGTTTATGAATCAACCCACAGCAACGTGCGAGCCATCTATCTAGTTATATACTAAGAGGGCAATGCATTTCACTATAACAATGAACAATGAGTGAGATACAAGGCCCTTTCTACTTGATCCTCAAATTTTTTGAAGAATTCTTTTTTATTCTTTTTAATTATATTCTCTAACATGGCATTTAGTATGTATTAGACTTTATAATTTGTTTCTATTTACTTTATATAGAGTTATCCCGGGCTTATGACTCGAGTCGCGAGTTAATCGTGTTGACTCAAATCACTTTTTTTTCTTTTTTAATTATTTTTTCCTCAACTTCATCCTTTAATGTTGGATTGATTGCGAGTTAGACTTCATAATTATTTGATTTGCTTTTTATAGGGTTATCACTGTCTCAAAATCCGAGTCATGAGTTTTGCATGTTAGCCAAGTTGACTCAGGTTTTTTTTTATCATTTTTTAATTTAATATTTTTTTTTCAATTTTATCCTTCAACATTAAGTTGATTGAAAATTAGACAATATAATTTTTTTCAATTTGCTTTTTATAGAGTTATCTCAGTCTCTTAACCCGAGTTTGACAGGTTAACCCGGGTTGACTTGGGTCATTTCTTTGTTTTTTTATTTAATTTGTTTTTCAATTTAATCCTTCAACATTGGGTTTAAGAATTGAGTTTTATAGTTTTTTTTTGTTTTTTTTTCTATTGGGTTATCATGATTTTATGACCCAAGTCACGGGTTAGGCCGATTGACTTGTTCCCTCCCTTTTTTTAGTTGATTTTTAAAAAAATTTCATCCTTCAATATTGTGTTGATTGAGAATTAGGCTTCATAATTTATTTTGTTTTTTTTATGAGGTTATCCCGGTCTCATGACTCGGGTTACGAGTTTGGTCAATTAACTTGAGAATTTTTTGTGTTCTTTTTTTAATTGATTTTTAAAAAAACTTTTATCATTCAGTATTGGGTTGATCGAAAATTGAGTTTTATAATTTGATTTGATTTGCTTTCTATGAGTTATACCGGTTTTATGATCTAGGTTTGACAGGTTGATTCGGGTTGACTCGACTCATTTTTTTATTTGAGGTTTGTTTACAATTTCATCATTCAATATTTGGTTGATTGAGAATTGAGTTTAATAAAAAAAAAATTCTATAAAGTTATTAGGATCTCATGACTTAAGTAGAGGATTTGATAGGTTAACTCGAGTTGATCCGACTCGATCTAATATGTTGTCATGTTAATATTAAAAAAAATGGTGATTATTTTTTTAGCAAACTATATTTTTATCGATTATTTGGGTTCTTTTTAGACATGTGAAGTTGACCAGATCACATCATATCAATCCTCTTATAATTTAATTTTTTTTTCTGCTAAAAAACATCTTAACAATGATAATTTTTTACATCCATTTTTTTTAATCTAGTATACCCTAAATCTCTACCTTTTGACATGAAAAGATAATCTTTTCCTTTTATAAATAAAATTTCAAAAGAGACATAAAGTAAAGAAAAAAAAACACGAAAAATTTTATAGTGTTCATGGACTAATTAATGATATCTTATTAGTTACCCTTTGCTTTTGAATCAACGAAGCACTCTGTTAGTAGAGAAGTTTGATTTCATAAGAGAAGAAGGTTGGAAATGAATACGCCTGGTTCTTGAGACAGGAAAGGGGTCTACGTTCTGGCATGAATATCAGTTTCAGTTCATGTTCATCCCAATCTCTCTTAAAAAAAAAGCCTTCTCAATCGCCCTAGGATGAAGAAGAAGCTACTTTCAGACTGTGTACCCTTTCCTTTTCTTTGCTAACCACGCTGAGGGCTCGAACCTTAGTTCTGAACTCACATTAAAGAAAGAGATAGACACAAAGATAAGATAAAAAATGAAACACATGACCCATTAAAAATAATAAAAATATAACCACTTATGATTTCTTTTTATACTTGTATTTATTTTTTTAAAAAATAAATCCAATGAATAACACTTTAAAGGTTTTTTCTTTAAAAAAAGACTATTCCCTTTTCCAATTTCAAGGAAGATCCTCTTTGCATGCCACGCAGAGGAAAACACCTCTCCGCACTCACTGACACTGGATTACTTAATCACTTAAATTAATATTCGTCCCGCATTACCCTTTTTGTAATAACCCTTTATCAAAAAGACAACTCTCTCCACCCCCAACAGTCCAATCCTCAGACAAAAACCGAGGACACTATCGTCATCTCGAACTCACAACTACAGAGCTAAAGTAAGTTGGTTGTAATAATATATTTCTTCATACAGTCTCATAAAAACAAAACAAAAAAAGGTCAGTAAATAAATATTATAAAGTCACACTTTTAATTTATTGCTTTGCTTCTTCTTTTTTCCTTATTACCTTAAAAAGAACAATTATTTTAGGTTCTTACCGCTCTGTTTGGCGCGTATATAATAAACCACCAACAGCATAACGCCCATTAAAGAAGAGATCAAACAACGACTATCGCTCTAGCGAGAGAAAAAGTGAAAGCAAAGGCACAGAATCCATAAACCTCCCTAAAAAAACAGAATACCAAACACTGTCTCTCTCTCTCTCTCTCTCTCTCTCTCTCTCTCTGTATGTGTTTTTCCTTGAAAAATCCAAAAAACAAAAACATCTAATCAGTTTATTTTTACTTTCTATCTCTAGAAGCAGAAACTATAACGCAGGAACGGTTTCTCTCATTGATCGGTGTCTCATTTTGTAACTGCAAAAAAAAGAACCGCAGAAACTTGCTTGTTTTTCACTTGTGTTTCCGTCCGGTTCCGATAAGTTCGGGGTTGGTCCGTAGGAATGGACCGGTACGGTCGGGGGCAAGAAGGCTCACAATCCGATCCGGCACAAGAATGGACGGGTTCAGGACAGGAAACCGGACTTGAAGGTAACCTACATTAATTCAATGTTTACTTAATAATGATCTGTTTTTGTTGAGTTTGATTACTTATGTTTGGCGTGGTTGATGTAGAGGGTGTTTGGCAATTGGAAATAGGGGAAACAGAATCGGAATACCCGGAAAGACCTAATGAGCAAGATTGCATGTATTACTTGAGGACCGGGTTTTGCGGGTACGGAGCTAGGTGTCGGTATAATCATCCACGTGACCGGACTGCGGTAATTTTGACTGACTTAATTGAGTTTCAAATGATTTGTATTTAGTAATTAGGTTTGATCTTGTGGCTTTTGGAATTGTGATTGGAGGAGGGTTAGTTTTGTAATTTTGTTAAATGTGGAGGAGGAGGTCTTGGCTTGCTTTGTGGTGGTGTTATGGTAAGATCCGTATGGTTTGATTGTGGTAGTTGATGTTGTTTTCAGGTATTGGGAGCTGCGAGGGCTGATGGAGGGGAGTTTCCTGAACGAGTGGGCCAGCCTCTTTGCCAGGTACACGACTTCACTGGTTTCGAATGATTACTGTGATTGCTGTGTATGCAAATGGTTGATTGTGGACAATGTGTGTTCATTAATGATAATTTCGGCCAAGTGAGTGCTGATGCAATGTCTATTGATTACGTTACATAACGCTGTGTCCATCTCTTACTGAATGAATTGTAAATTCTTTCACTGAATTAGGACCTTTGCTGATTAGCTATGCCTTTGGTTTGGTTTAGTTTGATGTTTCATGGGATTCCTGGTTGTACTGATCAAACTGTTCTTACTTTATTTGCAGTATTATATGCGGACAGGGACATGTAAATTTGGTGCTTCCTGCAAGTACAACCATCCTAAACAGGGAGGCAGTTCTGTTAGACCCGTGTCACTAAATTATTACGGATACCCATTACGCCTGGTCTGTATATCTTAACTTTGGCATTCAAGATTTATGCCTTTGATCATGTTGGTCTTTTTTGTACTGAGTATGAAGTCAAGTTTGCTGATTCCTTGAGTTTAATTAACAACAGGGTGAAAGGGAATGTACATACTACATTAAAACAGGGCAGTGTAAGTTTGGGGCAACATGCAAATTCCACCATCCACAGCCAGCTAACATGCAAATTCCAGCACAATCACTGGCTCCACAAGTTGCATCGGTGCCTGCCCATACTTTATATCGTACAATGCAATCTCCGTCTGTTCCTTCATCTCAACAGTATGGTGTAATGGTTGCAAGGCCTCCTCTGCTACCAGGCTCCTATGTACAAGGTCCTTATGGTCCCGTGTTGCTTTCCCCAAGCTTAGTTCCCTATCCAAGTTGGAGTCCATACCCGGTAGGTCAATGGAAATTCCTCTATTTCATTAGATTTTGACTAATCTACTTCTATTCATTTTGAGTTGCAATCTCTCCTGGTGCAGGCACCTGTAAGTCCAGTAGCCTCTCCTAATGCTCAGCCTGCTGTTGGCTCAGGATCAGTCTATGGAATATCACCACTATCTCCTTCTGCACCTGCTTATACAGGAGCATATCAATCCATACCTACTGCAAAAGGTCCTTCTAGCAGTTCCCAGAAGGAACACGTGTTTCCAGAGAGACCTGGCCAGCCAGAATGTCAGTATTACATGAAAACTGGCGATTGTAAATTCGAATCCTCGTGTAGATATCATCATCCCCCAGAATTGGTCACATCAAAAACAAATGTTGTTCTTAGCCCCATGGGCCTTCCTCTACGCCCAGTAAGTATTTTTCTTAAAAATACCTCATGTCAGGGCATGGATTTCTAGTTTGTTACTTGCTAAAATTGCAAAATGTTATAATTAATCAGACCTCTAGTGATTGTTGCTTGCTACATATCATTTATGACTGGTTTGGTGGAGGTCATTAAAACAACATTTTCTGAATTTATGAATGTATATTTGTTTTGAGCGATGCAATCATAATGCTGCAATTGTATACTTGCTCTTTCTTTCTCTATCTTTTCCCTTCTTCATTTTCCTCAGAGAAATTCTGACCTTCCTTTTGGTAGTTATTTTTTTCTCATTAGAGTCTTAGTGAAACAAAGTTCATTTCACATGGTTAGAACCTTGAATCTTCTGACTCAACTCTGGCATACACCTGCCTGCCTCCAGTATGATATTTTTGAGATCTTATCAGAGTAGGTGATTATGTGGAACTTGCCCTTGATCTCTGGATGCTTTTTTGGAGGTCCATCTGCACCACATCGTTAGTGAGGCTTTTCACTTCAGTTTTATTTCTTGAAATAGCTGTTCTTTTGCCTTGGGATGCTGGTGCGCCATGTGAGAATGATATTTTGACAGTGGAAGTTTTTCAGTGGCATGTTGTTCTGTAGATTGCATCTGTCATGCATGTATAGAACTTTACCATTTATGCTTGTGTAGTTGAAATACAAGTAGCAACATTGCTTCCTTAATTCTCTCTATGGGATATTTTAACTTAATAAGAAAGTAGGAGGGTCTATTCCCATTATATGGCAGCCTTTTTCCACCCATTAAACTGGATAGTTTTTCAGGTTCACAGCTTTTGCAGTTGAGTATTGCGTGGAATTAAGCTGCAATGTCATGGGAATGGATCTTTTCATAGAAATTTTTATATTCTGGCCTAGTTCAAAATAATATTATATCTTTAATTAGTGTTAAGCTGAAAAACAATCCAACCAGCTTTTGAGTCTAACGAACAACATTTAATATCTGGATTGCAGTCTTCACTTCACCTTCCTGCTTTATAGGGTAATTCCATGTTTTATTTTCCGGGAACTTCTTTCTAAACTTTCTTCATTGCTCATCATACTCTTCTGGATGCTGTTTCTTTGTTCTTTACCAATTATTTCTGATTTATTTCAACATTATTTGGGAGATAATATGTGCTAGCCTTCCTTTCTGTCTCCTGATCAGTCACATATTCCGTGGCTTACCATAAGCCTGGGGCATTTTCTTTATCATCAACTAAACATGGAATTGTGGTTTACATCCTGAGATAATAGCTACTATGACACAAGTTCATCTTTGTAACCTCTTGATTATCTTTTGAATGAAAATTTTTATGCTGACATGATGTTACAAAAGCTATTATATATTTAACAGAAGAAATTTTTTTTAACAGTGTTTTGATCTTTACATACTGAGGATAGAGTCCTTGTGGGGAACGTCTCCATGTGCTGTCCAAATTGTATGTCAGGAGTGTTATTCTCAGAAACGATGAAAATCTGGAATATTTTTAGCTACTATATTTGGTTTTTGCCACTCCTCGTAGTTTTTGGGCCATTATGGGAGTTTGGAGGAGGATTATGCTCCTTTGTCTTAATGTTTTGATCTTCATCTTGCTATATGTCTAGGTTAGGGACTGCATTGACATGTTTGTTCATCCTTGTTGCTTTGTTTTCTACTTCTTAATTTGGTGGATGTGTTTGATTTGTGAATTGGGATGGAAATTTTGCCAGTATGATTCTGAAATGGATAAATTGAACTCATAAAGGCATGCTTCTACATTCTGACAGAGAGATCACAATAGAGATTAGGGCAGAGAGGTAATTGATGCATTGATGTTACAAGTTATTGTCTTTATGATGTGTACTGGACTTTGTTGCATCTCTTAAGCAGCTTTAGGGTTTTTAGGTAGTCAATTCATTTTTTTTTTGTCTTTATTCCTTGCATTTACTTATTTACTTCAGTATACTATTTTGGACTTATTTTACAAGTGGTGCTTGCTTTATTCTCTGTAATTTGCACTTGTTAGTCATTGCAACAAAGTCTGGGATCATGCTCTATGAAGACTGTTGGTGGGACTGGGTGTTGGGATTAGTTTTTTTGTCTCCAGTGTCTCAAAGTTATCTGGTCATGGTTGGAAAGGTGAGGGTTCATTGCACAGGCAAATTTGTATCGGGGGTAGAAGATTGTAAAACAGTTGTTATCATCTATTTCTTTAGCTGTCATGTCACATTTTATCATTGTTATTTAATTTTCTCATGCTGAAGCAGATCTTGTGATCGGCCTAAGAAGACTAAAATCAAAGACTTTATGTTGCCTTTACATGTTCGAACTTCTAGGTCATCATCAAAGTGAGATCGTTTTTAAATGTCAGGCCATGACATATTGATTTATGTTTCTCTTTAGGACCTATAATTTGATTGAAATTTGTAGTTTGTTCTGTAAAATGCATTAGCATCGTGTGAAGAATCGAAAGTTTTTCTGTATGGTTGGTCATTTATTTGTGTTCTTTTGCGGTTTCTTATGTCATTTTTGCTTGTGCTCTAACAATTACCCTTGTACCTATGTGTGGGTTACTTTTTAGCCTGAAAATGTCAGTATCCTGCTTTGTTAGCTGTGCATCCTCTACATGTTCATTTTGGTTCTCAAATTCCAAATTATATCATTAAGCAAGCTATATATATGTGTGTGTGTTCTTTTTTTTCCCTTTTCGATCTGGAGTAAGCCATATATAAGGTAATATCAGGGTGTGCTGTTTTGTAGGCTTCCATATGTTCATATGCTTATTTACAAGTTGAATCCCAACCTAGTACAGTATCATGCATCTGATATTCATCCATGTTAATCAGGGTGCGCCAACTTGTACTCACTACACACAACATGGACAATGCAAGTTTGGGCCTGCATGCAAATTCGACCATCCAATGGGAACACTGAGTTACAGTCCATCTGCATCTTCTCTTGCTGACATGCCAGTTGCGCCCTATCCAGTGGGATCTTCAATTGGCACTCTGGCCCCATCATCCTCATCTTCAGATATGCGGTCCAAACCCAGCAAGGACTCCAGTTCAACCAGGTTGTCTTCGTCAACAAGCACACCTAGCGGATCTGTTGGTTCAAAATATTCAAAGAGTGGACCCGCTTCTCAATCGAGCGTTCAAAAGTCAGGTCCTTAACCACCAGCAGCACCAGCACCAACACAGGGGCACGCACCTCATGCTAAGAAAAGATATTAAACAGCTCCTGCTCATTCCTCTTTTTGATCAAATTCATGAAAAACAGCATTTTTTTTCTTGCTTCAGCCGTCAAATAGGAGGCTTTATTTTCCCAGCTCAGATGGTTCCATGATTCAGGTCTAGCATACATTAGCTCTGATAATATCTCTGTTCATATAATCTTGTGGCCATTGTTTTTTATATTCAATAAGCTATGGCCATTGCCCAAAAATCTTAGCAAACCACGCATAGCCTTCTACTGTTCTTTCGAATAACCATGAATCTGCAGTTCCTTAAGGCAGATCTGTATCCACATCTCCTTTTTTTGGAGTCTGTTAATTTATATCCCAATCCTTTCTCAAAAATGTTAGAGAAAAATCCTAAAGCATTCTTCCTTTTACATCAGCCCTGTCTTCATGTCTATCAATTTATGATTTCTTCAAATTTGGGAACAAGCTTCCAATTTGTCTAGAAAGGAATTTGAAGGTTTCTTGTTTCCCTTCTTTTTTGTCATCTGGGGTTTATTAAAGACTTGAAGGAGGCATGCATCTCAGTGCTACCTTGCATGTGATTAGGTACACAGTTATGTTGTGACAATTGAAATGCTTGACATTTTTATTGATGGATCTATTATGAAATACAAATATATGAAGAGTCACTCAGACTGTAATAATCATTCCTCTCATTTATTCCTGTCTTTTCCCTTATTTTGTACGTGCTCTCTTTATGCATGCCATATCAGGTAAAATTTTGCTAGAGAAGAATGATTATCATCTGACTGTAACTGTAGAAATGATGGTTTCTGGAAAATTTACTGGTGTTTGCTCTCTCTCCCTCCCCCTCCCTCCTTCTTGTTGGTGGATGTGAGGTGAATTCAAGGCCTCGTGGGTAAGCAAAATAACACAGAATCCGAAATATTTCCAAATAATTTTGTAGTTATGCAAATTAGAGGATTATTAGTGCTGGTTAAATTAAATGGGTGTTTTGGGGTGTGATAATGGTTATTTTTTGAAGTTTTTTTTTGTTTAGAAATATATTAAAATAATATATTTTTTTTATTTTTAAAATATTATTTTTGATATTTACATATATATATTCTCATCTGTATGGAGATTGTCCTTTCTTGCCATTATTGATTTTGTGGAAAACCTTTCATGGAAAGCGCAGCCCTATCATAAGTAAGAGCTACTTCATGAGCAGTGTCAAAGGTGTCAAGCCAATGCTTTTCTTTGGTTGTCGGCTCTCTAATTTCATGGTAGGGACACACTACACGATTTACAAGAAAGTTTATGTTTTTGAATTTAATTTATTTAATTGAGTTTTATTAATTAAATTTTATTTATATTGGATAATTTTATTTAGTAGACTGAGCCTAATAATTGATTATTTTAGAGTTTATTATTTATATATAACTTTTAGACATTATATTTAATTTTTGATGAATTGAAAAAAATTAATCCTACATAAATATCATTTCCTAATCTGAATTGCTTCTTCCTTTTTAAATAAATTTTACTTGGGCTATTGCCCTGTTTTTTTTTTCCTTGAGTTGTTTACCTTGATTTATTTTTAGAAAAATTACCCCTATTATTTTATAATTTGACCAAAATTATATTTATTTATTAAATTTTAAAAAAATTATAATTTACATCGTAAATTTTATACCCACGTAAATACTTAATCAGCCTTTTAATATTTTTATCATCTTGAGAATATAGCCATCCAAGGTCAAGAGAGCTCCTAGAGACTTTGGATTTAAAAAAACTCACACTATTTCCGACCATTGGATCGAAGAAAATGAATGACGATACGTCTGAGCTTATGGAGATTGACAAAAGAAACCAGATCTTCAACAACTTTAATTCTTTAACTTGAATTAGAAAAATCAAGAATATCATAATTGTTCCGTTCTAGCTCTATGATTACTAATTTAATAGTCATCGAAGACTTTTATGGTCGTTAATTTCAGAATTTATAAAATTAATTGAGGTACTCGTAAACTAACCCGGATATCCACGTTAATTAAAAAAAAAAAAACCATCATTGTTCGTTACCATTAGAATTGCAAATCATATGATTGAGTATTATAAGGTTTTTGAATCTGCAAAAAATCCCATGGTATTTTCATTGGTATCATCATGCTTGCAACTCCACTCTGAGCCATCGACAACAAATCAAGCTTATAAAATCAGATGGGCTGGTGAAGAAGATCTATGACAGGCAAATCTACGTGGGAAATCGCCTTCTTGCTCATAGACATGGTTCTCCCCCGGATTAGGACAAATCCAATCTCCCACTCGCTTCATTCCAACCTAGCTTCCCAAACATCTTGGTTTTTTTAAAAAAACTGGTTTTTCTAGTTTGTAAAAATTATCAAAAGGCTTTTGTGTTTGATTCGGTTATTTGTGTTTAAAAAAGAGAATTCATCACTTGAAAAGAGAGAAAGATCATATCTTTTGTGTTGTTTAGGTGATTTTTTAGTTTAATATATATGATAATAGTTTGGTTTTTTTGTCATTTTTTTTTTTGCTAGGATGTGAACTGTAATTTTCAAAAACTTGTCAGACAAGTATAATTTTGATCAAATTATAGGATGCTAAAAGTGATTTTTTCCCTTTATTTTTTTTATATTTATTCAAATTAGAGACAAGTTTATCTTTAAAATCAATAGAAAATATTTTCCTAACCAAATTAAGCAGGCCTTTTAGTTATTTGAGTGGGAAAGTTTTTCAAATAGGGACTGATTTGAATTAAAAAGAAATAGAGAGACTTGGACAGATTTGAATTAAAAAAAAAATAGAAAGGAAAAGAGCAGGGTGACCCGCTCAAAAATCATATTTTGATCTCATTTTTATTTTCGTGCCATATGCATTAAGTTTGATCTTTTTAGATTTTTCTTTCTCCAATCTTTCGTATATTTTCATTGTTTAAACCTTTTACGGCTGGATTATATTGGTTTCGTTAATTATCATTGGTATTGTAGGTTTGTGCTACTTTTTCTTTATTTTTTTTCCACATGTTTCTTTAAACTTTCTCATGGTTACTCAGGTGTTATTATTTATAATTTTTAGCTCCATCATTGTGTTTCATTTATTAGAACCACATGCCTTTGCCATGTCCGACCTTACTTCTTTTTCCGGTCTTTTTTTTTTTATTATTATTAATATGGATGTCTTGACCAGCTTACATGCACCTTAACTAATCCCACATGCTCTGAAGTTAATGACCATGTAAGCCTCCAGTGACCTTGAGGTTTGTGAGACTCGAACTAGTAATCTTTGGGGAGCAAACTCAGAGCCTGATCAATTGAGTTACACCTCTCAAGGTTTTTTTTCCTTTCATTTTTGCTATGCTTTGATGTTGCCTAAGTTGTTGCCATCCTCCACGACTCCGGTACCATACTTAATTAGGTGCTTTGATTATAACCATTAAGCCTCCGCCATGTCTACGTTGTGAAAAAAAAATATAATGAAGAATAGAAACAAAATATAACTTTTGGCGTCTATAGACATTATTCTTAAGGATATTTTCTCAACACAAAACTATCCTCTAGGATTCAACAAGTTCCTCCAATAAAATGAGGGTCACAGAAACAGTTAGACTAAGATCGAAAGGAAATACTAGCAAGTCTTGCAAACACAGAAAAATAATACTATGATTTTTTTCAGCACACTTTGACTATAAGAGTGCATGATATAAATGTTTTATTTTTTCAATGTGGGATAAAAACCTTTTAAAATATATAAACACTAGATAAATGTCTTATTTTTCTAATGTGGGATAAAAACCTTTTGAAATATATAAACACTAGATAAACACTATCTCATATATAAACACTAGATAAATGTCTTATTTTTCCTCTTATCGGCTCAACCTTATACGCGCGAGCCCACTATCATTTCCTTGTTGGTTACGATCTCATATCAAAATCCACTATATAAACACTAGATAAATGTCTTATTTTTTCAATGTGGGATAAAAATCTTTTGAAATATATAAACACTAGATAAACACTATCTCATATATAAACACTAGATAAATGTCTTATTTTTCCTCTTATCGGCTCAACCTTATACGTGCGAGCCCACTATCATTTCCTTGTTGGTTACTATCTCATATCAAAATCCACTATATAAACACTAGATAAATGTTTTATTTTTTCAATGTGGGATAAAATCATTTTGAAATAGTCTTCATTATTTACAACAATCCCCCACATATTTCAAAAGAATTTTGAAATAAAAATATTCTTGCTGGATTTCTATTTATTGAGTGTAATGCATCTAATCCGGTGTTTTTTGGACTATGATCCAAATTACATAAAGAATGAGATTTAACTTACAAAATTATTGGTGAATTTTTTTAATTTCTATGAACAAAAAATTCTTATTGTAAGTTAGGTATCTCACCAATCACATTATACCACCACAATTTCTTGCTGTTTGACTTGGTTTTGCGCTTAATAAGCCATGCACAGACCTGGTTGTTCATGAGTGCTATAAAGATTTTACTAGTATCTTATAGGAGTGGCCCTACTCCACACTCATATAGGTGATTCCATAAAGTGTTCACTGCAATTTGAACACTATCAATAAGGAATATGAAACTAATTAAGAACTTTGTAGTTCATCCTCTCTTTAATTCCAGACTAGCACTATTCTCACATCATAGAAAAGAACTTGTTTTATAATGCTACAGAATCACAAATGACTTTGTTATTACCTATATGAACCTAATTTATAGGATCTCCAATCACATAGGTTGGGTTACCATCATTTTGATTTCTCATTTAAACATTAGTCTCATTCCCCTCGATGTTTCTAATATCATCTTTCTACCAAGTGATTTAATTAGAGGATCAGCCAAATTTATTTATGACTTTACATAATTAATTGAAATAATTTCATCTTTTAGCAGCTACTTTACAACATTATGTCTTAATTGAATATGTCAATTTTAACCATTGAAAGATTTATTCTCAGTAATGGCTATTGCCGCTTAGAATGTATGGATATAGAAGGTGTTCATTTTATTCCCAATGAGATTTCAGTTAAAAAATTCCTCAACCAATCAACTTCATTTCCTGCTGATTTCAAAACTATAAATTCTAACTCCATGGTGGATCGAGTGATTAAACTTTACTTGGATGATTTCCAAAACACTACACCACTACCAAGAATAAAGATATAGCCACTAGTGAATTTTATCTCATTTAAATATGAAATCCAGTCAGCATCATTGTATCCTTCTAATACATCAGGAAATCCACTATATAGAATATCATAGTCCATGGTACCTCTCAAATATTTTATTAGTTGGACTATTGTCGCCCAATGCTCATGATTGGGATTTTTTTTGTATATCTACTCAATCTACACGTAGCGTATGCTATATCAGGTTGAGTGAAGTTCATCAAATACATCAGACTCCCAATAATCCGAGTATACTCAAGCTGAGTAACAACTTCACCTTTATTTTTCTTTAATTAAGTGTTAGCATCATAAGAAGTCCTCATAAGTGTCATATCAAAATGACCAAACTTTTTGAGAAGTTTCTCTACATAATGTTCTTATGTTAACATTATACCATTGTCTCTCCTTATAATTTTAATACCCAATATTACACTAGCGTCACTCATATCTTTCATATCAAATTTAGAGGCTAAAAAACATTTAGTGCTATGCACGTCATTCATGCTGATACAAAAAACAAGCATATCATCTACATATAAACTAATGATCACATATTCATTATCAATAGACTTAGTATACACACATTTATCCACACTAACTGAAGAAAAATCATCATTTAAAACAACTTGATCAAATTTCTCATGCCACTGTTTAGGAGTTTGCTTTAAGTAATATAAAGATTATTTCAACTTACAAACTTTATTCTTTTGACCAGGGATTATGCAACCTTTAGGTTGTAACATATCTATCTCTTCTTCTAGATCACCATTTAAAAAAGCAATTTTAACATCCATTTGATGTATAAAAAGGTTATAAATAGAAGCTAAAACAATTACAACTCGAATTGAAGAAATTCTAGTTACAGGTGAAAAAGTATCAAAATAATCCACATTTGTTTTTAAGTAAAACCCTTTGTAACTAATCTTGCTTTGTATTTATCTATAGAACCACCAGGAAAATATTTTCTTTTAAAAATCTATTTGCAACTAAAAGGTTTTACACCTAGGGGCAAATCAATAATCTCCCAAGTTTGATTTTGTAAAAGCAAATCAATTTCAACTTTAATTGCTTCTTTTCAAAACAAAGAATAAAAAAAAGAGGTAGCATCAGAGTAGGTTACTGGATCCTTATCTACTAGATAAATGAAAAAAAATCATTTCCAAAAGAAATTTCTTTCCTTTATTTCTTACTCCTTCTCACTTCCTCAACGTGAGTTTCATCAACTCTATTATCATTAACAAGTGCATGAGAAATATTTTCATTTAATGGATAAATTTGTTTAAAGAATTTTGTATTTTTTGTTTTAATAATAGTATTGTAATCTAGCACATCACTCTTCAAAACTAGAAATCTATATGCAACACTATTTTGAACATAACTAATAAACATACAATCAGAAGTCTTTGAACCTATCTTTCTCTTTTTTGGTTTATGGAGCATAACCTTAGTTAAACACCCCCACATTTTTAGATATTCTAAATTAGGAGAATAACCCTTCCATAATTTATAAGGTGTTAAACTAGTTTTCTTATAAGGAATTCTATTTTGTAAATGACACGCAAATAAAATAGTTTCATTCCATAAATTATCAGGTGCTGAAAAACTAACTAGCATAGCATTCATCATTTCTTTTAAAGTTCTATTTTCCCTTTCAGCTACCCCATTAGACTCGAGTGAAAAAGGTGGAGTAACTTCATGTATTATACCTTTCTTTTCATAATAATCATTGATTAGAAAATACTATCTCATATATCAGATGTAACTTATTTGATTTTTTTTATTTAGATTTTCTACGTCTTCTTTATATAATAAGAACATGTTATTAGCTTCATCTTTACTTTTGAGCAAGTAAAGTTTTGTATATCATGAAAAATCATCTATAAAGGTCACATAATATTTCTTACCGTCTCTAGTCATAGTTTGTTTTAAATATTCTAAATCTGTGTGTATTAAACTAAGCAATTCAATTTCTCTTTTAACAGATGCACATGTTTTCTTAGTAATTTTAGCTTCAACATATATTTCACATTTATTCATAAATAAAGAATTTAAGCTAGAAATTAAACCAATAGAATTTATTTTCTTAAGATAAGATAAACTAACATACTCTAATCTAGCATGCCATAGATCAATTGAGTCAAGTAAGTAAGCAAAAGAAGATGTATTTTCATTCATTTCATTAGCAATATTGAGTACAAAAAAATCATGGTTACAATATTATTTCCTCAGAAATATATTGTTCTTAGTCATTACAATCTTGTCAGATTCAAATGACATTTTGATCCCAAATTTTCCCAACAAAGCCACGTAGACAAAATTTGCTCTTATATTAGGGACATGCAACACCTCATTCAAAGCCAACATTTTGCCCGAAGTCGATTTTAGAAGGACTTTGCTTTTTCTAAGAACATTTGCAGTTCTTGAGTCTCTAAGGTAGACCATTTCTTCTTCATCCTTAAAAGGTGTATAGTAGGAGAAGAATTATTTATTTGCACATATGTACCTAGTAGCACTAGAATCTACCACCCAATTTTTCTTATTGGTTACCATATTGACTTAAGAAACAACTGTAGCAATGATAACTTTTTCTTCAACCATGTTAACCTTAGTTTTAGGAGGATTGTTGTTTCTCTTTCTATTTCAGCATTGAGGTGCATGGTGGCCAGGTTTTCCATACACAAAACAATTTCTTTTTTCCTTAAAATTATTGGGTTTGGGTTTGAACATATTGATATTGTTACCATTTGACTTAATATTATTATTATAAAATTTATGCTCATACCTTTTTTAATGTGAACTCCTTTTTACTAAGTGATGCAACCATATTATTCAATAGTTTCATGCATATTTAACTAGTATTTTGCCTATGTTATATATATAAAATGCCTTGATATTCTTTTTTTTATGTTTTGAAGGCACTTTTGGATGAAAGATGCAAAAAGGAGTAAATTGGAGGTAATTAGCATATTTGACCTTCAGTCGATATTTTGTGCAGAGCGTGAGCTCTAGAGGTTGAAATGAAGTGATTCCAGTGGCATTAGAAAGCTAACTTCCATACCTTTCTGGAGATCTAAGGCAAGAAAAAAAAAAGCAAGAGCATGGAAATCACAGCCTTCAAAGTCAAATCTTGCAGTATGCCAGTGTTGACCTTCGGCCATGCCGACTTGAATATCTTGAGTTACGAAAGTCTATTTGATACAAAATCAATTTTTTTGGATTCCTGACACAAAGACCTATCAACGTATTTAATTTTAGCAAAAAACGATCTCATATGAGGGAGATATGAGTTTTCTAAGATGACAAATGAATTCTACCAACAAACAGGTTTTGTGAAGAAACGAGTGTAAATTACGTCCTGAAGCATCCAAACCAACATCCAAGTTTTATTCAGCAATTGAGCTCCTCTGAGTCAAAGCTTAAAGATTTCATGCAAGACTATTTCTTTTTTTTTTTTAAGAAAATAGTTATTTAAGTACTTAAATGTAAACTGTTTACTTAAGAAATGATTATTTTGTAAAATAGAGACTAGGGTTTCCTAGGGTATAAAAAGAAAGAGAGAAGGAAAAAAGGAGAAGAGAGGGGGACATCCAAAAGAGAGGAACACAAGCCCTTTCTCCCATAAACCTGAATTCATGCATTCTTCTTTCTTTTTGGTTTGTTGTTCAATACAAATGCAAGATTAAACTCTTTTTCTTGGTTGCAAGGACACAAAAACCTTCGGATTTCAAGAACTGTGAGATCTATTTTACCTTTTCTTTTCAGTTTATATGATGAATGAATATGTTTGTTCTCCTATGCTTATTTCTTATGATTGTTTATTTTAATTGCTAGAGCGGACTCTAAGTTATTATTATGAACAATCTATTGCTAAGTTTGCTATCAAAACTTGTGATATATGAACTTGTGAAGCAACTAAGTTAATAATTGTGGCGGATTTACGCTATTAATCTTAGGGAGAACATTCGATCAAATCAAACATGGACTGCGGACAATTATGTTTTCTTGATTAATTAACTTATCTAGTTCTTAAGGCTGCTATTAAATTAAATTACTAGTGCGGACAATATGGTTGTTTGATGGTTAGGATTAGGTATATAGCAGATCTGTTAACTAATAAACATAAGAAAAGATAAATATATAAAGTATAAATTGACGTTTTGTTTCCATGATCAGTTCTGATTTCTGTAGGTGGACGTTTACTTGCGACCAAGGTTTGTTTTTCTTGATAAATTTTTGTTTTCTTTGATTTAGTATTGATTGCTTCTTTCTGTTTACTTTTGCTTTAGCCTAGATAACCTTCAAACCCTCCATTAAATTGCATATCATCTACCATAAAAATTTGACTTGAACCTTCCTCGTGGGATCAACCCCTTGCTTGCTCTATACTATCTTGTGTGTTGTGTTTTAAGCTAGGGTAATTAATTTGTGCGACTGCGACATCACAACACTAAGTTTGCTTTGGTGGTCATCTCCTTCTTCCTAGTAGCTTGCAACTCCTTTCTATTTATGTCTTCAATGATAATGTGGGTGATAAGATCAATCAAAGATAATTGTCTATGCTTGTGCTTAAGTTGTCGCTCCATAAGTTGGGTAGTTTTTCAATAAATATTGCAACAACGAATCCTTCAAGAAGGTTGATATTTTAGGTTTTCATGTCCTCTAGTAGTCTATGGTATTAGTTAATTTGAGTTTTGATATCTTTTTTATCCACCATTTCCCATTAGTAAAATTTTTCAATGATAAATTTTTGTTTTCTCACATCTTCGACAGTATACTTTGTGAACATATTACTCTATATCTCTTTCACTTCCTTATAGCTGCAATATACATCAAATAACTCATTAGAGAGAGTGTTTAAAATGAAGTGTCTACAAACCTTTTTTCTTTATGTCCATGCTTCGACATTGTCATTGGTCTTGGGATCGGTAAGAACCTAAGTAACTCCATGAATGTCAAGGACACCAAAGATCATTTCTTGCCACCTTCTGAAGTTTTCTCTAGCAAAAACCCCAATCTTCTAAATATCATGGAATGGTTTAGCTAATGACACAGTAGCAGCAACAACAAAGTTAGTGACATGAGAGATGACAATAATAAAGTTCTCAACAACAACATTATTAAGGGCAGCAATATTGTCGGCAATAGTGTTTCCATCCATGTTACTTAAATATCCTTAAGATTGTTGTGAAAAAAATATAATTTGAGGCATGTACAAACATTATTCTTAAGGATATTTTCTCAACACAAGGCTATCTTCCAAGATTTAACAAGTTCCTCCTCTAAAATGAGGGTCCCAGAAACAGTTAGATCAAAATCGAAAGGAAATATCAGCAAGCCTTGCAAATAGAAAAAAATAATACTATGGTTTTTTTCAACACACTATGACTATAAGAGTGCATGGTATATATAGGTTGCTAATATGTACTAATTAGACAAAAAATAAATTAGAAAATTAAAGAGTTGTTACAATAGTTAAAAAAAACAAAAGAGGTGCTAGGAAATTAAAGAGTTGTAACTGTTAAAAAAGTTTTAAAATAAAAGAGTTGTTAGAGTTTTATGATTGTTAGAAAATTAATTCCAAGTGTTTAAAAAATTTTGGTTTCAGTAGACAAATGGTTTAAAAAGTATAGGCGTTGCCTCGCACGCGAGGAGGGGGGAATCAAAGGTTTTCGTTTCGCTCGACTCAACCTTACGCGTGCAAGCCCACTATCCTTTCCTTGTTGGCTACTATCTCATATCAAAGTTCACTATATAAACACTAGATAAAGGTCTTATTTTTCTAATGTGGGATACAAACCTTTTGAAATAGTCTTCATTATTTACAATAGTCTAATGCTAAATTGTTTTTCATTGTTCTTGAATCTTTTTGTTGTGTTTGGATGGTGCTTAGATTGCTTCCATCATCTATGAATTTAACACCATAATCGATTGGTTTGTTTTCCCCATCTTGCTATAAACAATCACTTTTCTTATTATTATTTTTTCCTTTTTTAATGAATCAACTTTTTGTTATAGATTTTTATAAATAGAAAAATATTAAAAAAATAAAATAGATCTGGAAAACATGCCAAACCCAAAGCATTTGGATTCATTCATTACTAAGTTCTAAGGATATATGGTTGATCCTATATGATCCACTAAAATAAAAACATTAAAGGCATGATAAACCGTCATGCCTCTCCATCTAGAATAATCATTCATATTGATGTAATGATTTCCCTATACTTATAGGTGTATACAAGGTCTCTTAAGGGACCTACCATACTTACTATCTCATTAATGATATGTACGGGATATTTGTCTTCCATTAATGTCGTCGAAAGCAGAGGACTTTCCAGTCTTTCTCTTCTCTAAAAACGACAAGGTTCGGGGGGTATAAATACCTCTTAAACCATTCAGGTAAGGGGTCATAACTTTTTATCCCTTAATATAAACTTATATACATTTCAGAGCATTAACCATCTTAAAACTCAAGAACAAACATCTTTGTTCTTTGAATTTAAGGCTCTTTTAAGTCATTTATTGCCTTTCCCATAAATATACAGACTTTATCATCGAATGGTCTTTAAGTCCCCCTAATTAGAACTATTTTTGCAGGTACTTAAGCTTTTACCATAAGCCTGAAATTCTTTAGACTACAAGGAAGAAATCCAAGTATATGAACATATTAATTAATCACTATCTCAAACATTAAATAACCTTTTATTTATGTTTTTTGGATTTTAGGGCATCATCGATGGCGTCGTCTGTGGGAAAACTTTTAAAAAGTTATAAATAACTTTATTGTTTTATTGTTCTTCCTAATTATTATCATTAATAGCAGATAATCAGGACACTCCTAAAATAATATAAGTTATTGATCTTCCTGCCACAACAAATACTCCAACCTTTACATAACCAATCCTTCAACAAGTTATAGAATAGATACAACTCTTCACCTAGGCAATGCTGGGAAATCAACTAGTGAGATAAAATCCACCTTAACGAAGCTCAGCCTCTATTCAACAAGTTTTTGTATCTCTTCACTTACCTCTACACCAGCAGGTCGCCCTACCTAGTGTCCGTAGATGATTACACTATCTAGAAGAATGCAAAAAAATGATCTCATAGAGAGTCTTCAATCTCAGGGGTCATCAAGTCATTCCAAGGAGCATATACACCCTCATGATGCTTGGGCTTAGAGTGGTTTTTCTAGGCATCCATTTGGGCAGCGTAACAAAAAGGTTGTTTATTTATCACGCCATCTTTCACCTGAGACTTAAGTTCCCCTAAACTCGATAGATATAAGAGTGGCAAACAACTATAAAAAGGATTCATTCAGAAAGATGTCTACACTTCTCATCATATCAGAGATTCTCCTCTATCCAGACATGTGTTGAACACCCGCATACCTAGACACTACATCGCCACTAAAATAACCCTTGATAACTGTGATGGACTTACAAATCTCGAGGAACATGTATAAAATATATACAGCAGTCTGGAGTTAGTCATTTAGGATAACCATATTATATGCAAGATCTTCCCTACGACCTTTAGAGGTTCATTAAGAGCATGGTACAATAACTTGAAACCAAGTTCAGTTGCCAATTTCAGTGATCTCTATACCAAGTTGGTGGCACATTTTAGTATAAGTATTCCAGCCAAAAAGAGTTCCACTGAACTTCTTATAATCGCCTAAGCGGAGGATGAGTCTATAAAGACATACCTCAAGAAATTTAATGAGGAAATGCTTAAGGTTGAAGACTTAATTGAACATGTAGCTTCAGAAGCTCTTATAAGTGGAGTGAGGGAAAAAACTTAGTGGAGAGAGTTGTACGCCCAACCAGACAGAAGATTACTAAAAGTGAAGCAAACCATAGAGAGTCGCATTTAGGTAGAAGAGACAAGTACACTACACCATGGTCCTCCCCATTTTACCAAGAATAAACAGCTAGAAAGGTCCTCCAAATAAGGTCTCTTGCCCAAACAGGACTGCTCTCCTAGAAGAGACAACAATCTCAAGAGGAGTCAGAAGAAATCGCTTAAGAAACATCTAAGTTATCCCGAAGCACATACCTTTCAATTGAACACCTCCCTCATTGAAGTATTTGCAGCCAACCAAGGCAAAGAGTTTGTCTAATATCCTTCACCTATGAAGTCTTCTTCCAGTACACACACATCTAAAAAGTATTATCTTTTTTTATAAAGACAAGGGACATAACACTAAGGACTTCTATATCTTGAAGAAGGAAATTGAAAGGCTGATAGTTAAGGGCTACTTTTGTTAGTTTCTAAATAAGGACTTTTTCCCTAAGCAAAACAGAGAAGAGCCTAGTCAATTTGTTACAACTTTACCTAAGATCAACATAATCTTAGAAAGGAACCTCTGCAGGGAGGATTCTAACAATGGAAAGAGAAAGTATGAGAAACAAGTCCTCACCATTACTAGATTGTTGGTTCAATGGCACGAGCCATAGTTTTTACTCCTGAAGATGGAGAAGAAGTGACTTTTCCACATAAGGATGTTCTTGTCATTTCTATAGTTATCTCTAATCACAGAGTACATCGGATACTGGTAGATGATGACAGTGCAGTTAACTTCCTCTCCGTATAAGTTATGGTCCAAATAGGACCTCTTCAAAACTGACGCCACTAAAAACTTCTCTCATTGGTATAGAAGGTTCAGGTGTGCCAGTAAAAGGTGCATTAGAGTTACTTGTTGTAGTGGGCACCCCTCTAAAATGTGTCTCACTCCAACAAAGCTTTATAATGATTGATATGGCATTGACTTTGTCGCGGGTGCGCGGCGTCGCAGCGAGTTTTCCACTTTTAAATCTAGGAAGTGTGTATGGTATCTATCTGGCAAATGTGGGGAGACAAGAAAATATTGTCTTTTGTTGGAAGAAAATGGAATGGGAGTCGCCACCTAGTATTTTGGTCACTAGGAACCTTAACTGGTCTCAGAGATTGGGTACGGGGACTAGTTGCGTAAAGGGAAGGTATTAGCACCCCAAATACGCCCTACCTAAGGTAAGCTGCATTTTTTATTTGTCTGATAAAATTCAAGGTCTCGTTGTGTTTCCTAGTTGTTGGTTCGTCTATGGTTCAAGAAAAGTCCTCCTCAATAAGGAGGTCCTTATCTCATCGGGTAAAGCCTAACCGTTCTAACTTCTATGTAAAAATCATATTTTTGACATCAGGAATACGTTTTACGTATAAATTCGTAATCCCATATACTAAAAGAGGACAAAAGGATTTTTTTAGAATTTTTGAAATATTGGCCTAGTTCTCATGGCTTGAATAAACTGGTTATTAAAGCCAAAATGCATGCTAATA
>Ga0307514_10001791_pt1 | contig 24240 bp, 24 predicted proteins | sample 16_EM_MG_FD_203088 | JGI IMG/M metagenome (GOLD analysis project Ga0307514, IMG submission 203088) | Populus trichocarpa ectomycorrhiza microbial communities from riparian zone in the Pacific Northwest, United States - 16_EM | ecosystem: Host-associated > Plants > Roots > Unclassified | place...
TCCATCTTTTATTTTTTTTTATTCTAAGAACGTAACCTTATTCTACAAGCCTTGCTCTATTAGTTTAAGTTTTAATTTAATGTTCTAGACATGTTGTGGTTGTTGAGATAGAAAACTCCGTCGGACCTGCAATTTGGTGGATTTCGGGTTGGTTACAAGTTGCCGGCACCATAAACCAAATAACCCCCCCTCTTGCACTCCATCAATTCGTATCAAAACAGTCTAAAACTCACCTGGCAGGCAGGACTAGACCTATCTTGGTTGTAGCCTAGCAAACATCTCGGTGTTGCTCCTTGTCAACATTTTTGGTTGTGGTAGCAGCGTTGCTACTTCTGGGCAGATTGAGTATCGCTAGTACATGAGCTGAGGGCAGCTACACATTTGCCTTATACAATGACTCTGTATATTTGAAACTCAATCATCTTGCATGCAATCTGTAGTTAGGATAAACAAATATATATTGAAACAGTTCTAAAAGCATAACTGTATGGAGTAATTGCTTGTTGATTCCTGATTTTGGTCATACCCTGGGAAAGGTTGAAGGATTCGAAAGCAGTAGGTTAGGTTCAATCTATGCTAGACCTGTCGTCCAGAATCAAGCCAATTGCAAGGCAGTTTCCTTTTGTCAATGATTTCAGTCATATTGGTATATTGTCACCTGGGTTTTTTTACATTCAAAGATTTTATCCCACATTAATAGTCTTATGCCAAGCCCCTTAAACTGCCGAACGCATTTTGGTTACAACCAGCAGTTTCAGGGGCTTGGCATAAGACTACCTAACGGAGATGCTACCGCCGTGCGGTCTTCGGAGGAAAGGCATACAGACTCCAAAAAAGAGAAGAGGAGCGGCGCCACCGCCGAGTACATACATTAGTAAGATCTTTACCCTCGCACGTCGGTTATGCTGACAGATGCCCTATCAGACTTTGGTGGAAAGACAGGAGGTCTTGCATGTGGTCGACGGCCATCGCTCGTATAGAGCGATGAGGGGCCATCACAGTATCTACGGTTCTGGTCTGTAACTAGACTACTCCGTTTATTCTCAGAATGATGTAGGTAAAGTGCACCTGGCCCAACGGAGCTGATCTTGCTCCTCCCATTGTCTATCTGCCGAAGTAAAGCCAGGTTCTACATGATACAGACAACAGCTTCAACTTTCTTCTCTCACGGTATAAATTATGACTTCAGGGTATCCTCATAAGGCCCCTTCCAGGAGTATGACATATAATATTTCCGACGGCTGTAGGCTCCATATTCCGTTTCAGGAAGCTCTAGGCAGTTATGCTCTTCTTTATGGGTATAAGGGGCCCAAAAATGCCTAGGCTATTTGCTCATGAAACTGCTGTTGTCTCGAGGTGGGGATTATTAAATTTCCTTGGTGGTGTTGCATGTACCTGGTTGAGGTATGTATTACCCTGAAATATAACATAAGCGACTAGCTTCACGTGAGGCTGGATGCGTGTTTTTATAAGCACTTCGATTTGAGAGCCCCTTACTATAAGGTGACTCTGCTGACCCAATTGTCTGCCACGTCTCAGCGCCGGAGAGGCCCTTCAACAATCCAGAGAAAATATAGAAACAGTTTCGAGAGCCATCGGCCGTTGAAGCACGCTAATCTTGGCATCCTCTTGTTGCAAAATTTTTTGGTACCCCACATTAAGGATTTTGCTACTAAGTCTCATCACACTCTCGCCTGGAAACCCTCCCCCCTCCCTCCCCCTCGATACATCTAATATCCCGCCTACACGTGTTGCTTCAGACGTGTTCGTAGGAGTGGTATCTTCAGTTTGAAACCAAAGAGACTATCAGCGGCATCCTCGCAGGGTCCAACGAGCGCAAAATGTCCCAGCCACAGGGAAATGATGCGGAGAAGAATATAGAGACCTGGAAGGTATGTTAATGCTTTTGATACGCAAATTAGGCACTCGCTGATGTACACTGTCTAGGTCAAAAAATTGGTCAAACGGCTTGAGGCTGCGAGAGGGAATGGAACTAGTATGATTTCGCTGATTATTCGTATGTAGATCAAGTCATGATGCAGGAAGTTCTCAAACTAACTTTTCCCAGCCCCAAAGGATCAAATTTCCCGAGTAGCAAAGATGTTGGCCGAAGAATACGGCACCGCGTCCAATATCAAGTCTCGTGTCAACAGACAATCGGTGCTCAGTGCCATTACATCTACTCAGCAGCGTCTCAAGCTGTATCCACGAGTGCCACCAAATGGATTGGTTGTCTACTGTGGTGAAGTTATCACCGCTGAAGGAAAGGAAAGGAAGATTAACATTGACTTCGAGCCTTTCAAGCCCATCAATACCTCTCTGTACATGTGTGATAACAAATTCCATACTGAGGCTCTTTCTGAACTACTTGAGAGTGACTCAAAGTTTGGGTTTATTATCATGGATGGTAATGGAGCACTTTTTGGCACCCTTAGTGGAAACACCAGGGAGGTCGTTCACAAGTTTAGCGTTGATTTGCCAAAAAAGCATGGTCGTGGTGGTCAGTCCGCGCTGCGTTTCGCACGTCTCAGAGAGGAGAAGCGTCACAACTATGTGCGCAAGGTTGCTGAACTGGCTGTTCAAAACTTCATCACAGCCGATAAAGTGAACGTCTCTGGCCTTATCCTTGCTGGCTCTGCCGATTTCAAGACTGAGCTCGGTCAGAGTGATATGTTCGATCAGCGATTGGCGGCGAAGATCATCAAGACTGTCGATGTTTCCTATGGAGGCGAGAATGGTTTCAATCAGGCAATTGAATTATCAGCAGAGACTTTGTCGAACGTCAAATTCATCCAAGAGAAGAAGCTTATTGGAAAGTACTTCGAGGAAATCTCTCAGGATACTGGGAAAGTTTGCTACGGTATTGAAGATACTCTGAAGGCTCTGGAACTTGGTGCTGTTGAAAGTAAGTAGGCAATTTCTATAAAACCATGCTAAGAATTGTGTTAACACGTTAATATTAGCACTCATTGTCTTTGAGAACCTAGAAATTACTCGGTGGACCCTCAAGAGTGTGAGTGGAGCTGAAGTTATTCTCCACACCACCAAAGCCCAAGAGAGCAACCGAGAACTCTTTATGGACAAGGAAACTAGACAAGAGATGGAAGGCGAGCAAATGCCGTTCCTTGAATGGTTGGCTGAGAAGTACAAGGACTTCGGTGCCACGCTAGAATTCGTCAGTGACAGATCTAGCGAAGGGAATCAATTCGTCAAAGGCTTTGGTGGTATCGGCGCCATACTTCGGTACAAGGTTAACTTCGACCAATTGGCTGACGCCGATGACGAGGATGAGTATTACGATGGTAGGCACAAATTTCTGCCTCACGAGCGTGACCAGGGTAGCTGATATAGATTAGATTGACAATTCGGCTCCCTCGCAAACCACCGCGAGGATGTTCCAGACGCCGGTCTGAGGGTGCTCCTCCCTACCTCGCGGGGTCAAGAATACGGCGTCAAGAGTAGTGTGGCAGTGGCGGCAGTTGGGTAAGAAAATCAGAAGGTTATGGTTAGGTATGTAGGCCCAATAGCCAGCCCACATGAAATACTAGAGTGACTGACACTAAATAATAATAATCAGGGATATAGTCTAGGAATTTGAATTTGGAACAAAACTGTTTGAAACTGGAATGGGGCCTTCAGGGGGATGAGTAGTACCACCTGGGGGAAACTGGGTGATTATTTGCTGGATGGTGATATCTGAACAAGAATGATGAATATCCTGTAGTTTGGCCTGACAAGCCCTTCTGTTATCATCCCCAGCACCTAGCAACCATCATGAGGAGCGCTTTACGCGTGATGGGCTTCCATAGTTTTGTTGTACCCTAAGATGTCTCCATGCTTGCTGAGGCCTTCAATGATGTCCAGGTTATCTTTTTGCTTTGCTATCTGATTTACTGCAACCAGGCGAGACACTTTCAGAATCTTTTGTATAAACAAATTGATTGCGTACATACATCACGTGACACCTAAGCTCTGTTCCAGAACCATCCCCGAATTTACATTTCAGTGCACATCTCCAACCGAACGCAATGGGCATTGCATCCCCAGCCCGTCATCTGCCCACTCTCTCACCAGCTTATTCTCTGCGATCCTTGCATAAACCAATACTGCGCCGATCTCAATGGCATAACAACTGGTTGGGGCCAGTGAGCCAGAGCCAGAGAGGCCTGGCGACTGTTACATATGAGAACCAAAGGTATACCAAAGGCCCCGAAATCTATCTCTGTGATACATAGTAATACTAACTACCTACATTAAATTGAGAATATAGACACTATGATGTAGTCGTCATTGGTGGCGGGCACGCCGGCTCTGAAGCTTGTGCTGCAGCAGCTCGGGCTGGCGCGCGGACGGCATTGGTTACGCAGAAGATTGAGACAATAGGCACGTGTTCATGTAACCCGAGCTTTGGAGGTATTGGAAAGGGGACGATGATCAAGGAAATTGATGCACTGGATGGGGTTTGTGGGAAGGTGGCAGATAGAGCGGGGATCCAGTTCCGGGTGTTGAACAGGAGTAAGGGACCGGCTGTTTGGGTGAGAATAATTCCCCTCCCTGAAGATGGAAGGCATGTTCGAAGCTAAGCTATCGTAGGGGCCTAGAGCGCAAATCGATAGAGTATTGTATAAACGGTACATGCAAGAGGAGCTCAACACAATACCAAACTTGGAGATTGTACAGGGAAGCGTAGCGGATATTATTGTCGATAGAGGAACCTCGGATGGACAGCCGACTGAAGAGGGCCATTATGGGAACATCAATGGGATGTGTCTGGAATCGGGCGAGATAATATCAACAAAACACATTGTCATCACTACGGGGACATTCCTTGGTGGGGAGATTCACATTGGGTTGGAGGCATATCCATCAGGCCGGATGGGCGAAGCAGCAACATTCGGACTGAGTAAGTCATTAAGGGAAGCTGGATTTAAGTTAGGAAGACTGAAAACGGGGACACCCCCACGGCTTGATGGCCGGACGATAGATTATAGAAACCTTGCGCCCCAACCAGGTGATGACTCACCGATGCCGTTCAGCTTTATGAACGACAAAGTTCAGATTGAAGAGCAGCTCATGTGCCATAGCACTCACACTACTTCTGAAACACATGCCCTCCTGCGGAACCATCTCCATGAGTCAATTCACATCAGGGAAACGATCAAAGGGCCAAGGTATTGCCCATCGTTGGAGTCGAAGATCATTAGGTTCCATGCGAAGGAGGGACATATGGTGTGGCTTGAGCCCGAGGGAATTAGTGACTATGTTGTCTACCCTAACGGAATTTCTATGACTGTCCCTGCAGTTGTGCAGGAGAAGCTTCTACGGACAATACCAGGGTTAGAGAATGTGCATATGCTCCAAGCAGGATATGGTGTCGAATACGACTACGTTGACCCGCGGAACTTACGAGCCACCTTGGAGACAAAGATGATCAAAGGTCTGTGGCTAGCTGGGCAAATAAACGGCACAACTGGGTACGAAGAAGCCGCTGCGCAGGGAGTCATCGCAGGAATCAACGCTGGGTTGTCTTCCCAAGGGAAGCCACAGATGATAATCACCCGGAGTGATGCATATATCGGAGTCATGATCGACGATCTCATCACAAAGGGTGTTTCGGAGCCATACCGAATGTTCACCTCCCGTTCTGAATTTCGCATGTCTACCCGAGCAGATAATGCAGATTTAAGGCTTACTCAACTTGGGCGGAGTCACGGTGTTGTGGGGGATAAGCGTTGGCGACACTTCCAGGAGGAAAAAGCGCAGATGGATGGGTTGAGGGCGCTATTGGAGGGAAAGAGACTGGGAAGCCATGATTGGATTCGGGAAGGGGTGCAAGTGAATTTGGATTCAGAGAAAAGGAGTGCGTTTGATATATTGAGGTTGAATGGGATGTCAGTAATGAGGTTGGCAGATTATGTGGATGGGGTGGATAAGTTCTCTGAAAAGATTGCGAGGAGAGTTGAGATTGAGGGCAAGTGCTCCCACCTAACCCACTAGGATCTACAATTTATCTACTGACCAAGTTGGGGATAGGTCAATATGCACCATATATTACCCGACAAGCAGCCATGCTCAAAGCCTTCTTGAGAGATGAGAACTTAGGACTCCCTCCCAACATCAATTATAATCAAGTCATAGGCCTTTCGTCCGAAGAGCGAGTCCTCTTGAACGCCACTCGACCAGAGTCAGTTGGGCAAGCAAGGCGAGTTGAAGGAATGACCCCAAATGGATGTATCAAGCTACTAGAGTATGTGACCAAGAGGAAGCGGATAGCTGCTGCCGCTGCCGCTGAGTGTGTGCTTGGGGGTACCAGTACTCCGGCTACAGGTGTAGTTTCTGAAGCAGTATAGGCAGTACCGTATTCTGCTCTTTTTGGGCTGGCAGCTTTCTATATAGAGTTATGGCAGCAGTAGATAAAATTAGTATCAGTAATTTCAACGTTTGATATATATCACCACTTGAAGTATCCGTAATACATGGTAATCTGTGGATGAGAGGACGGATACATGCTACAAATTGGTGCGAGACACAGGCTGACAAACACTCTGATTTCGGAACTACTAATCTTAGATTAAAGATAGGTAGGGGAGACAAAATGAGGTTGTATATATTTTCTTTTTTTGTCTGGGAAGTGAAATTTCCTCCGCTCGCTCGGAGACGGTGGACTTTGGATGCCGGATATCGGACATTTTGGAAGGTTGTACGACAGCCTCCGTACACACGCTATACTATCCACAGATAAGTATGTACACACGGATAATAAGACATCCGAGACACGCATTTGAGGCAGTACGGCCGGTATATACCAGTAGTTACCGTAGCAGTGGGTGCATGGACTGAAAAAAAAAAAGAATGAAAAAAAACGGGCATCCATAGATATATTTTGTACGTATTTTATGTATATTTTTTGGAATATATGCAAGCCTGGTGGTGCACTCTATGGTCCTATAAATCTATCTTCCGATTACTATTACTGCCTAAACAATCCAAGGAAATATGTAAGAAATAAAGGAAAAGGTATGAAACGGAAACCAGACTCAAAAAAGATAGCCATGCAAAATTTGGTATAATACGGAAACGGCCAGATCCCACCTTCCAAACAAAAAGCAAGAAATCCATTATCCCATTGCCAGTCCCAACACCTTTCCCATCATTACCCCAGCCAATATGCATAACGTTTACACCCCACCATTACCAGACTATCGCCTGCCCTATGAATATCAATTTATGCAACCGGCTTCAGCTTCTTGGGCACCGAACCCCCCGATACAGAATTCACAATCCACGGGACCATGTAATCCCTACCCTTCAACAACCACACAAAGAAGCTCCATACCCTCCAAGTCTTGATCTGTCCCGTACCTTTTTTGCTGCCGACAGGGACGAACATCATCTGGTCCAAACTATGTTTGTATTTGCTCCACCCTGCACCCTCTCCAATAGCCACCTTACCCTCCTCCAAAATCACCTTTCTCAGATTCCAGGTCAGCACCTGGCACTGCGAATCGAGAGTGGTAACCTTTCGGTTGCCCTCGTAGTGGGTGACGTCACCGAGTGCCCAGATATTTTGATGGTTAGGAAGGTTGAAGTAGTCTGTAGTTTGAACAAAACCATGGTTGTTGAGGAACTCCTTGGGGAGGAAGTCCGTGTTGGGCTTCTGTCCTAATGTAGGAATGAACAAGTCCGCTGGGATAGTCTCGCCGTTGGATAATACGACCTCAATTCCTTGCCCGCTTGGAGCGGGGTTCACGGCAGTGACCCTGGTGTTGATACGAACATCAACTCCGAGCTCCTCAAGTAAGTTTTTGCCAATGAGGGAGATGCGGGGTTGGAGCATAGGAAGGATGTTGCCCGAAGTGACAAGGATGACTTTTTTGTTGGGATATGAGTCCTTGATTTCTCCAGCAAGTTCTACACCGGTAGGGCCAGCTCCTACCAAGAAGATGATGTTTGACTCGGCGATTTTGTCTCCCCAAGATTTTAGCGCTGAGAGGGTTTCCTCCGTTGTTCCATGGGGCTTGAATGGGGCGACTACAGCAAGTTGGTCCTCCCGGGAAGAGGATCTAGGAGCCTGGAAGGGATTCCAGTTGCGAGTACCTGTGGCTATGATCAGGTGATCGTATGAGATGGTGGTCTCCTTGATATTATGGATAACAGGCTCAATGGTAACGGTTTTTCTGCTGACATCTACCCCCCGAGCCCAAGCTTCAAGGAACTCCCATTTATCACCTCGGGGACCGTAGTTTTTGACGAGATGTGTGATAATGTCGGCTTGAATGGCTTCAGGTTTGAGAAGCTCGGGCTTGTTGAGGATGGCACGAGGGGTGGCGACAGTCCAGTAGAATTTGGTAGAGGGTGAGATGATAGTGATTTTGACAGAGCGGGTGGTAGCAGCAGGAGTGATGTGTTTAAGGATCCAGTGAGAGACGAGGTTCCCTGACATGTTGGACCCGAGGATCACGATGTTGATTGGGGCAGCCATTGAAAGAGTTCGCACTGTGAGGATTTACTACAATGGATGATTAGGCGAGTGGATGGGTAGATAGAGTTGACTTGCCGAGGAGATCGGAGGAAGGTGGGTGGGGTATATATAAAAGTATGCTCTGCGGATCAAAGACTGCAGTGTTTGTTATAGGTAAATCCATCCACCAGTCCACCTGCCCTTACCCCCCCATCCAGTCGCACGGCATATGGATAATGACTGCCCCGCCTCGTCCCCATATCACTACTCTAGAAAATTCGATCCAAAAGTTTCGAGGTATCTCCGGTACCCCTGTCCCTATAGAATCTTGCAACCGTCATCCGTCATCCACAAGCTATCTGGTGTCTTGGCCTTAGTAAAATGACAAATTGCTTGTAAATCCAGTTCCTGGGTCTCGGAATAAGACTAGTACTCTCAATTTTTGCTTACACAACATACATCGGAGTTCTCTGCTCCGAGGTTACTGGTTGGTCCTCTAAATAGTCAACCCATTTGTGCATCCTTGTTAATCTGATACCACTGTAAAGTACATTACCTAGTCGACCCCCATCGGAGATGCTTACATATACGTGCACCACCATATGTCGTGATAATTACTAAGTAGCATGTCATCTATTTAGAGATACTTGTTTTTTTTTGTTTTTTTTTGTTTTCTTTTTGAAGTCTATATGCACAGAGTGCCGCAGCGTATTTATTTTTTAGCGTAGGTAGATAAGAGTCTGAGCGCGAGATCATGAGGGCACTAATTTTTACATAGATTATAAATGCGAGCAAATTCGGTGCCAAGACTGTATATTTCAAGATAATTTGAATTTAAATTTGTACCCAGTTGTTAATTAGGCATTAAATTGTACTACTAGCACCTTTTGTGTGACCAATGACTAAGTACATAACTACGCTCTACCTTTTTTTTTTCCCCTTCTTTTATAACCTAAGAGTCTGGGAACGAGATCAGACGCTTATATAGGTACCATTGGCACCCTAGGTAAGTTGTTTGACTTCACCTTGGCCTATATATATATATATACGAGTACAGTTTTTTTTTTTTTTTTTGAGTTTATGGATACGCCTAGGGAGCTGAGGCGGCCTTGGCCGACAGTACGTCTGTTGGAGACGGTTGGCGCCTGTATGCACATGTGGATCATCACCTCAATCGCATACTTTGCATATACCCATAATTTCAGACGTGTGGTGTTTTCTATGATGTATATGAAACAGGCAATGTCAATGCTGTAACGCTCACATGCTGGTGCGCTGACTAATTAACGAGGCTACACTGCAGTCTCATGCCAAGACCATGTGATTCGTGTTATATATTCGAGATTCTTCCTAATCTGGCTCTGGAACACTTTAGGCAGAGTACAGCTATATAGATTCCGGCAGAGAATTCTCCCGAGTCAGATGGTTTTCGATCTCTTTCACCCTTCTTCCACCTTTTTTTCACCCGGTCTACTAAAGTAAGCTTAAGCTGATGAACCATAATCTTAGATTTTATATCCATGGCTGCCCTGCATCAAAATTAATACCTATTAATACTCACAGTAAGTAACGTAGATACCTAGTGGAATGGAAATTCCTATCGGCGCTTTGGCAGGCATTTACTCCGTATCCGTATACTACAAGTAAGTAAGCACCAGTATCGATGAAGCCGCGTGTCAGGTCATCTTGAAAACTCCCATGGCACGGCCACTCCACATCTCATCTCAGATGCGTTGCCTATCTTTGCCTCCTCTGGCCTAAACCGAGCCACGCCGCGCCATGTCTCTTGTTAGTGTCTACGTTGCTCACCGCACTGCACTTGCTCTTCCAAGCTGCATTGCGTAGCAACCCAACAACAGAAAAAAAACTGAAGCTTCAGCCACTGCAATTTCCCAGTGCCCTTCACTACTACCCGTACCTACCCTCCTGACCCGGCCCGTCAAACTTCTAGCGAAACCCCATACCCTGGGCTGGGGACAGGAGAAGCTGGCATTTCAGCTAGTTTCCTTTCTCTTCAACGCTCCGCGAAGACATTCAACTAGATTATCTCTTTCCTACTTACAATCCTTACCTTGCTTGGTCCCTGGAAAACATCTGTTTCCTAGCCATTTCTCTTGACAATCAGGGTGCCGCCGTCGGCATCTCCCTGTCTCTGTCTCTACTTGTTCCCATTCCTTCCTTTTTTTCCGTTCAGCTGCTGGATTTCTCTAATCTTATCTCTGGGGATCTCTCATAAATTGTGTGGTCGTCTGGAGGATCCCGTCCAGCCTCTCCCGTTTAAGAATTGTTTCAACACGATATCTTCTTAAGCAGCAACCATGCGTCGTGGAATGATAATATTCTTGGTGTTCAACCTAGTACTGCTTGGATTCATCCTCAACAGTCTCTTCACGCTCATCACATTATTGTTTGAAGACTGCACTGCGGATGCGATTCAGCCTTATGATATTCCTGCGCCTAGTTCGGACTTGATAGATCAAAGGCCCAAATTAATACCTAAAATAATACATCAGACTTGGCGAAACGAGACAATTCCTGAGAAATGGTCAGAAGCCCAACAGAGTTGTATCAAGATTCATCCAGATTATGAGTATAAGGTACTATCTCACCTGGAATTGGCCGAAGAGTGTGGCGAACGATGTGTGGGGGGGTCGTGGAATATGCTAATATGTTAGATTTATAGCTATGGACGGACGAAAAATCCCGAGAGTTCATTGCGACAGAATACCCATGGTTTCTGGAGACCTTCGATAACTATCCTTACCCGATCATGCGCGCTGATGCAATCCGGTATTTTGTTCTGGCGCACTTTGGAGGAATCTATGTGGACATGGATGATGTAAGTCACGTTATAGATTTACAATGTGGATACAGCTTATAATTATGTTGTTAGGGATGCAACCGCCGTCTTGACCCTCTTTTGTCATACAGTGCTTGGGTTAGGAAGACTACACCAACTGGGATCTCGAACGATGCGATGGGATCTGCTCCACAACACCCTTTCTTCCTCCAGGTCGTTGAGAGTCTGCAGGGCTATAATCGTAACTGGAGGGTTCCCTATATCACTGTGATGTACTCCACCGGACCCCTATTCTTGAGTGTCATCTGGAAGGAGTACATACGATGGGGAACCTCTGAGGAAGGTAGAGTCAGGGTTTTGATGCCGGATGAGTATGTCTTTGCAGGGTATCTATTCCTAATTTGACCCTATCCTGACTGTTCCTATAATGCAGATACATCAAAAAGCCGTGGAGTTTCTTTACCTACCACAAGGGATCATCATGGCACAACGAAGATGCTAAGGCAATTTTCTGGGTAAGCTAGATACCTACTCTAGGGCCTTAAGCTGCCTGCTAATATCTTACTTAGATGGGTCAACACTGGGCCCTCCTCACCGTTTCTGGTATTATTCTTGCTGCTTTATTATACATAGTCGGCTTCACTGTGGCGCGAAAATCACACATTTCGTTCCCTCCACAGTTTTTCGTGAATATTTTCAGGAGAGATGGGTATACTGCCCTGAAGAAAAAGGACGACGAAGAGAAGACCGTGGAGGTGTAATTCTTTGGAGAGGATGGTTGTGTTTTAATACCCATTTTCAAGTTCACCATTGTAATATATAATAAGGGCTCTCCCTAATCTTTTTCCTTTCTCTTTCCTTGCTACTAAGAAGACAGTGCACTTGGCTGGGGCGTGTCCGCGAGGTGAGAGAGTGGTTGAGCTCTTAATGTTAATACATAGTAATGATGTGATGAAGAGAAGAATTGGAGGGGTTTTTAGAAATAACAAAAAAAGGGGGAAGAGAAGGACCGTTTCCTGCCTTGATACATACTAATAATCTTTTTCTTTTGGGATTCTAATTGCATGTGCGAGATTTCCTTGAGTTTCGAGCCCAGTCTGGGGTGGGTAGTTCGGGAGTTGATTTTGGTTTTTCTTGTTAACTCTTCAATCTTTGGTCTTCGTCTGGCCTGCGTTTGTTGAACGAGCGTCGAGCATGGTTTAATATTGGAATTACGGTTCGAAAATAATGCTAATGGATTTCTGAGTTGGAATTTCTGATATATAGTAATTCTACTTTTTGGCAGGTAATGCATCCAGGAGAACCATCCAGATATGTTTATTTCATCACGAGGATGTATGCATGTATAAATGCATTCCATCCCCCATCCATAATTGTCTTGAAATAATAACCCGCCAAATCTCAAACTGCTATCCACGTGCTATTATGGGTGCCTAAGCTTTCTTCTGGTTCTCCACCTCCGCCGGATCAACAAACCCTGGCGCCAAATTCTCCTCGAGTCGCTCCATCGCATCCCACGTACCATTTGCCTGGCTCAATGCCTCCGCCCTCCTTTCCATTCGCACCTGGGCCTCGTATTGGCGGAGAAGGCGGTCTGCTTCGGTCATGCCACCGACTGTGACGGGGCACATGAAGAGATAGACTTTGAACTGGAGGGGAGTTAGAGGGAACTGTAGGATGGGGTGATATTCAGAAAGCTTCACCTGGGGAGTGAGGTTCCGGAAGACCGGGGAGAATCGGTATGCTACGAGACCGCCGAGGCCGCTGTAAACGCTCCACTGGGGAAATTGGTTAGTATTTTTCGGGTTATTCTGAAAAACAACAACAACAACAATGGATGGCCAGAGGGAGGGCGGATATCAAAATGTACAAGGAGAATTGGGTATATATATGATCTTAATAAATCTACACTCCCGTCAACTAAATTGACTCACTTTCAAACACCCAATTAAACCTCCCCACATAGCAATTCTAGCTGCTTCATCTGCACTTCCTTCTCTCGGGTTACGGTGACTTATCGATCCATCGACCTGCCGGGATGGTGATGGCATACTGGTGAGAAGATTTTCTAGATAGGGCGCACGGTCGTTCTAGGAATGAGGGGCACCAAAAGTCATGTGACTCTGGCAGATTTTCTAGTGAGTATCATGTGACCGGTTGGGGCTCTATTGCTACGTAAGTACGTAATGAAAAGGTAGCAATGACGGCCTCTTCCAATTCCTCTGAACCTCCTCTTCGTTCAACACTCGAAACCAATCCTGTCATGAGAGGTTAGTTCCGTGTCTATAGGTTATCTAAGGAAGATGATACCTACATACCTTCAACTGTGCAAAGCTGTCTTCTGGTGATGCTGGGCGTTTCAGTAAGGCGTATTTCAACAGATCGTAAAGAAGCTGTATTACGTGTAATTGGGTAATGGTGGGGCATTCAGCAGATGCTGATTAGCCTCCAGTTCATGAGGGGCAGCTGATACTTCACCTCCCATTTCTGTAGCTACGAGAGGCTTTTGAGCTTCCTCACGTTCATCTCCCACTTTGTCCTCAGCTTCAGTTTTCTCCCCAGGGGCATCACCACCAACACTAGCCCCCGTACCCTCGACACCTGCCTTAATATTCTTCGAGTTGTCCATCATCTCCATGATGGATATGAGCTCGTCATCCTCATCCTTGGGAATGGGCCCTGGGATAACATTTTCTTGCAGCAACTTCAAGATACCACAAATATCCTAGCTGCTAGCAACCAGGAGCCATTTTGATGAAGCAACCAGCTGAGAGGGAGAGAGGTGCATGCTCGTTGCACAGACTGCGGTACTGCAGGGATGTTCCACAGAACTGTCAGGACTGCCTACGAGTCAGTCTTAGCTTCTCTATGTGGAACGAAAAGTATACAGACATTTTCTCCCTACCTTCTGCTGGTACAGCTTCACATTCCTGGCTTTCCTGTCCATGAGTCGATAATTACAACCCTTCGAGGCACCTGCTAAATTGCTTTCTACTTTCCGCATTGAGTTGTCCACTTCAATGATCTTATTCGCCGTCTGTAGCAGGTCGCGGTAGCTCTCCCTGGTCGTAACCATCAACCAGCCTTTGCTCATTGCTAGTAAGCTCTCTGATTTCTAGTCAAGAGGTAGTACTTACCCTATGAGCGCCCTGAGCTTCCGATTAACCATGAGGTCATTTTTTTGAATTTGTTTATGGATTGCTACTTGCGGGATGGAATAATGTTGGAATGCTTCCATCCAATTTGTCAGGGTTTCGGCATTCGATGGTGCTGGGATCGCCATTCCTTCTCTTCTAAAGCAATTCGGTGTTCGTATGTTGAGGTTTTGGGAATCCGATATATGAATACTTTCAGTTGTGGTTTAGTTATGTGAGGTTGTAGCGATGATAACTTTCCAACACCTTAGGAGCACTTTTATATATCAGAATCTCAACTCACATCATAACAGTCTCGATAGCTGTTTAATTCTGGTATGTACGTGCGATTTTGAAAGCCAACGGCATTTCCTTACTAATTTTGGAATTGCAAAAATCTAGTGCTGGTATTGAACTCATGTTCGACAACAAGCCCTCGGCTTCCATCCAAAGGCGCCCGGGACCTCCAAGTCTGTGAATATAAGGTATCGCCTCAAACATCTCTGTGATGAGCTCATGACGAAGGAACTCTATGTATTAGGTGATACAATGTACGAATTTTATGCATTCCATCATTTCCGTCAATTCTCGATCACGATTCCCACCCACACCATGTCCTCATATATCCCCACCCCTCATTCCCCAACCATGGCTAACTCTACCCCACAAGTCGTCCCGGTGTTCTGGTCCTAATCAACGATGCGGACTGGGAGCTAGAAGGCGAAGATGAATACGTCCTCCAACCTGAGGACAGGTCCTCTTCGTATCGACTCTTCATGGGGGTTAATTCATCCCGCCCCTCCATCTGGTCACCGCTCTCCAAATCCCGTACGATTCACAGCAGCATCGGCGATACGAGCATATGGTATGCGCTGGTCCATATTTCTTCTCCCCCTCATGCTTTCATCGTTTCCATTTAACCCAGGATGATGTCTCCCGGGGCTGGGGTTCAACTTCTAGGGCAGGGCAGCAAAAGGAAGGAGATTTGTTTCGCAGGCTAGATATATACAATCCCTGGGCAAGGGTTTTGGTGGGAACATCGAAAATATAGCTAAAATGGCTATAAGTGGCCCTTGTATAAAATATATTAAAGGTTGGATAATAATACAAAAGAAAATTCAAATTTAATCATAGTCCCTTCTCTGAAGCCCTGGATAGGCATAGTGATCTGTAGAGTTGAAGTCATTTCAAAAAGCGCAAAATGGCGCTAGTCTGTATGGGGAATAGCGTGTTTAGCAACTTTTCACTCACCGACTTCAAAAAATCGCCAATGCAGCTGAGGAGCTGCTCTAGATTTCTAAACGTGGAATTAGGGACTTCATATCAATCTTGAGCTCTGTTCCAAAAACCGCCTTCAAATTGAGAAGATAAGTACAATTATGCAGGCATCTACGATGGCTATTTTGGCTGTGCCTTTGGGGTTTCACCAAGATTTTTGTCCAGGGATTTTTTTTCACGCTAGGGGGCTGATATACTGTGCCTGCAGATGAACAGCAGGGCAGGTACCTCTGAATATCATCTCTGAACAATTTACCTCTACAATTCACCCTTTTTGTGGCAAATTCAGGATAACGACCCATTCCAAGTCACAAGCATCTCTGGGTCTAAAGAGTCACATCCACAACCGACATGGGTTCAATGCTCCTGTGACTTGCACGCCCCCCATGATCTGCAGTCAGTAACAATAAGTATCCACGTGCCAAACATTTTTCCCATTTTTCACAAGGGGCTTCTCCCTATCAAGCTCAGATCTGCCGAGACAGAAATTGCATGCCTTATAGAAATATCATATGATTTGTGGATATCATATATGATAGACAGTACCTACGTATACTCCGCAGCCACATACGTTTGACTCAAGGGATGCCACGGTCAGCTGAAATATGAACTGAATATCTCTGAGGCTTACCTAGACCCAGCCCATGCCATGACCACGGACAAAAAATTCTCGTGTACATGACCATGCAAATCACGTCAGAAAAGGCTTGTATCTTACACGGACAATTTCGTGTCGCCCACTGGATCATGTTATACCACTTTTAGGGTCCTCGATGTTTTCGTATGGCTAGCTTTGAGCGTTTCCGCCACACTGTTCCTGGCATAGGCCCCTCCTCATCCATATCCCCTTCCTACGAGATAGATATCCCCTCAGAATTCCCGATCCAGGCCTCTTAGCTTTGACACTAGTAGTGACCTGCATAAGTTTGATGAGAAATATATTGTCTTGAGGAGCATCACAATCGTCAAGAGAACGAGACCCATGGCCAAGGCTAGCTCAAGCAAACTCCCAACAAAAAATGCAAGAAATATATATAAATTTAGCTATCAAACCTCCACAGCGCAATGTAATATACACTGACATGTCAATGAAATATGAACCAATGCAAGTGGGCCCGAAACGGAGCTGTTGCTCGACAAGAAATTAAGCGGACCAGATGAGTAGCAGAAAAAGGCAGAATCGATACATCGAGGAGGGCTTGAAAAGCATATACAGGGGCTAGTGAGCGAACGTGAAGGGAGTATTAGATCAAAGAAACCCAGGAGCCGAGTGCTAATAGCGGTATTCATTCCATGAGAAACCATATTCACTGCTTTCACCAAACGGGAGGACAGTGCCGATGTTCGATGTGCAGTAATAACGAGCGAGAATGGGAGGCTTCTGGGCACAAAAAGTCATGATCGAGCAAAAATTCCGAGAGCAAGAGATATATCATGAATTAAGCAAAGCAAAGAAGGATAATGATTGTTGAAGTGTGGGATACCCAAACAGCACCCGCTACGGTTTTGCCGCCACTAGGACTTCGCACCCCAATGATTGCCAAACCACAACTCAACATCTCCAAAAGAAAAGGAAAGAAAAATCGTAAATCAGAAAAAAGAAAACAGAAACCGGGAAACATCGTCGAAGCGAAGACTTGCCGTGCTGCCCTCCTCTATAATCGGCTTTTAACCGGATCCATGGATTGCTGCTGATTCGAACATTATCAAACATACTCGCTGTAACGCTTTGACGATTTCCCGACTGGCCTGTAGAGGGTAATGGAGGCCTTTTTTGTTGCCTACTTTTGATTCCGTAGGCATTCGTCCGCTCAAAGGCTCCATAGCGCGAGACACCAATGCCTTTCATCCCGAACGATTCTGTTTCATGAGCCCTTCACCGCCACACAAGGAGGTAAATTCCAGGCATATCGTTGCGACTTCGCGGACCCAAAGCTTCTCCAGAGAAAACATAACAACCCTGGATAATAGCAATTCGACGACCATGGCCCTTCCCGCACACCATGCTCCACGACCCACGCACTCTTCCTTATCGTAATATAAACCGAAAAGACAAAGCCACCCATTCCCCATGTACCGATTCGTTAAAGCCTATCTGTATTTGACGGTGTTCGCTATTCATCATGCTATTCATAAAAGAAAACCAGAGAAGCGAGAGAACGAAATGAAACCAATTTTGATTATTCCAGTTTCGCAAGCATCTCCTCTTTTGTCATTGGCACGAAGTTATTGAGATCTATTCCTCGCGCTGCGAGGGCGGCACGGGCGTGAGGCGGAACTAGCCGGTCATTCAACTGAGGAGCAACAGAGAGTTCTAAAGTGTGCCTTAGTATACGATTAACGTACAATAATGGGGATTGGAGCAGCATTACCATGTTTAGTGAAATCGAACAGTGGAGGGAGATCCCTTATTGAACCATTCACATTTCTGGAGTCTGGGAGTCTGGTATTCGGGTCTCGTAGTTCATCGAAGAATGGATGGCACATTGCTTCAACAGCTGAGAGGCGCTGAGTGGGAGTATACTCCAAAAGCTTGGAGATGAGGTCAATTGCATCTGGGCTAGCTTTACGGAATACCTGTGATATGGTTAACGCCGACACTTCCATTGCATATACCCAATACCTACCTTCGAGAATGGGTGTGGCTTGATCTGTGGAAACTTGTGTTCCATGTAATTGGGGTTCATCGTTCGGATTTGCTCTCGTGTTGGAGTACCAAGAACTTTGATGATCTCAACCAATTGGTCGATTCCAGACTCACCCGGGAAGAGCGGCTGTCCAAGCATCAGCTCTGCCATCACACACCCCGTGGACCATACATCTAAATACAGTTAGCGATTGAACGGCTGAGATGATGTATACACTGACCAATTTTAGGTGTGTAATTGGTGGCACCGAAAATCAGTTCCGGTGCACGGTAGTACCGGGAGCAGATATATGAAACATTTGGCTCGTTCTCCACCAATATTTTTGCGCTTCCAAAGTCGCACAACTTCAGTACCCCAGTGGAGGGATCCAAAAGCAGGTTTTGTGGCTTGATGTCTCTGTGGCATATTCCCTGCGAGTGGATATAGGCTAGTGATCGGAAAAGCTGGTAAATATAGAGCTTAACCTCGAGTATTGGCATCGTGTTCTTCGTTTTGTTGAAGTATCGGGAGGCTCGGTACACGGTTTCTGGAACAAACTCCAGAACAAGATTCAGGTACACCTCATCCTTCTATGATGCTCATCAGTAAAGCACCAATATTACGTATGTTAATCGTATATTCCTCACCCGTTCACCGTTCGAATAGTAGTAGGCCTTCAACTCCACGATATTAGGATGTCGGACAATCTTCATGATTTGTAACTCTCGATTCTTAAACCTTCACATCAGCTATACGCACCGGAGAGTATCATACTCAGACAATACCTTGAATCGCTTGTCCTGGAGGACCCGCTTAATAGCGGCATCCTCTCCACTCGGTGACAGCTTTGTCTGAAAAACTACGCCAAAGGATCCATTGCCAACGATTTTGCATTGTGTATATGCCATATCCCTATATTCCCCCGTTGCTCCATCTTGTACTCTCTCTTTTATAATTTCTGTGTCCATGCGCATCAGCCAAGATCACTGAGGAGGTCGAAAATCGGAGGACTAACCTCCCATTCTCAAGGATGAAGAGAAGGCTGCCGGTCTGCTTGACATGTCGAATAAACCTCAATGACCACAGTGGATAGATGCAATTGTAATATATGAACAACCAGCTGCAGTATTGTGTATGGTGTGCCGAAATATGGTCTGACCAAGGTACCTCTTAATCTCAAGTAACAAGTCAGGGGTGAATCTGATATTCCCAGCCAACAATGAATCGCCAACAGCTCTTTGAGGCGGCTAGTGTTACGGAAATAGGTGGAATGGTGCTACTGTGGTGGTAGAATATTGAGGCTCCTATACGAGGCAAACTTGGGGTGGGAGTCAAATAGGATTGACAGTACGGCGAGGCTAGGCGAGAGGAGGTAAAGCTTGGTTAAGTGAATGAAGTGACGTTATTCGAAAAAGAGTCTAAGGTGGAGATCGTGAGCGGCGCTGGAGGAGCCCAGGCGTTAGAACGGACAGCTTGAGCATGAAGTGAAGGAATACAAGTACCATAAAATAAATCGGGGGGTAGGAGTAATGAAACGGGAAATTTATACGGAAGAACAAAAATGAATGGGAAGAAGCTGAGAGAAGCGGAATAGAAATGAAAGAAACGCAGGTGGATGTTTTGCGGTTAGGTGAATAGACGACGTGGTTGGGTGATTCAAGAGGAGGGGTGAGGTGGGGTGGCTAGGGAGGTTAGGTTTGGGTTGCAGCCCAATGAGAAACGGGTAGCGAATAGAACTTTCAAACGAGGGAGGAGTTGAGAGGAATGGTGATAGGTTTGACTCCTCTCGGTGCAGAGGGGTGAGGTAGGGGAATAAGAAGTAGAAGTTGGGAGACAGAAGGAAAACGCAAAGCAGACGTCTAAAGACTTGGTTACCTTGTCAATGGTATTGAGTCGCACGATCCAGTCAGTTGGTCGGGCACGCCGGCAAGAAGTATGTAGTAAGCCGTTAAAGGGCCGCAAGGTTGTTATGGACTTGGGAGAGGCAGTTGGAGCAGCGAGCTATCGCCGTTGTTGTGCGCGGGCAGCGGTTGGAAACTTCGTGCGTTAGGTGGTAGGTAGTAATTATGTGTGTTGTTCGAAATGATTGAGGGGGGATTGGGTGGTTTTGAGCAGGTAGAAAGGAAGGGACGAGACACAGGTGGAAGAAGGGGGGTGCCAGAACGTTGAAGGCAGAGGCACTTGAGTGGTAGGGAGGGAGGGCTGTTGCCGGACAGAGCTTTAGTAAACGGGCACAACAATACACACTAAGGAGGAAGAAGGAAAGGAAGCGAATGATGAGGTAGATAGTAGCAACTGTGCCTATGCTGTGCCCGCCGCTTTAACGCCCCTGGCACAAGGGCTATCGAAGTTTGTGTACAGTACCTACCTCCAGACAGTGAATCTTCGGTCGATTTAAGTAATGAATCTGGTGCCAAATCCTGCTCACATAGAGTCAAGGACTCTCACTTGCACAATTCCACGCCCTGCAAAATATATGGAACTTGTGATGCTATAATGTTAAACCACAATAGATCAGGTGGCACGAGACGACATTGGAGATTGAGTTGAGCTGAAATAAGAGAAAAAATTATGTAATATGAAAAAGGTTGGAAAAGTATGTTCTCGTGCCCAGCCTCTATATTATACCCTTGGGTAGAAAATGTAAAGATTTGAAAAAACTGAAAAATAATATATATATGATATATATATATTCTAGAGTTTTGATGTAATAGAACCCGACCCTGGCATGCGCCACAATTTAAACACCAAAATAATTATGTGACAGATACAAAGAGTCGATTTGGGCTTACCAGTATATACTGTACATATATATAATTTGGTATATATAATGTATTCTTGTATTTCTCTCAAATAATTCTTGATGTATCTATTGATAATATAAGTATATGAAGATCTTCTATAGACAATAGTATAAAGTTCGTCTTCCTGATATATATTCTAACATATTTTATTTACCAAACATTTTTCAAGTAAACCTAAAATATCTTATATTGATAAAGGAATACCATAGTGCTATGAGCAGGTACAAGAGAAGAACCCAGGACGAGACTGGGACAAGGGTGGGTACAAGTAGCTGGCTTGGGCGAGACCAGAGTCAGTACAAGGCGCGGGCGGGAAAGTCTGCTACCCGCGATAGTTCATGGGCGGATATGGAGTATATTTCATAGAACTCGTTACAGAGGAGTAAACAAGTGTACAAATGTACAAGTTGACAAGTTTTTGGCAAATGGATGTCTATATATACGTCCCCAATGCTGCGGGAATCACTAGTCAATACAGGGTGAGCAAATAGCTGTTGGGCAATATACGCAGAACCATGAGCCAAAATAGCTGTTGAGCAATATGCTGCACATCAATGGAACGAAATAGAAACAAATAAAACATAACGAAAGCGTATTTAGGAAACCATAGAGCTACAGATAGCCTTCGAGTCGTAATCAAGTAGTCGGGAACTTTCCTAGGTTTCTGGGATGCTGCTGATTTTTGAAGTCCACAACAGAGATCTCTCATTACGAGCATACGCTCTTGTAACCAATATGCTAGAGAAATGTAAATAAGGTAAGGAATGCATTGAGGCTCTTGAGGTTCAGCACACACAGGGTTACTGACTGTCTAGCACCCTCCTCCTGGTATCTCTTCCGCTCGCCCTTCTATCTATTTTGTTATTTGGACCCATGCCTGATATTTATTATTCCATTTTGTAACTTTCCCTTATGCAGCTCTGTGGTGGTTTCAGCTTGAAGGGCAAGCTGCATAAGGTGTTAGCTGGGCTTGGAGATAGTTTGCCAGATTTGCCCCTTCGATGTATGGATCTTCACTAGGTGGAGATCTAGATGCACAACTTGAATACTATCAAAGATTTCTTCCTCAACTTGCACAATATTATCGAGTGCCCACATCGGATAGCCTCCGAGGTCTTTCTGGAATTTTACTGATTTGAGCTCCTTATTTGGGCGTTGTGCAACCAACGTTTAATGTGAATCCCAAGATTTTCCGCCATATATGTTTGAACCGCTTGCCACCCAGCCTTGTCGTTGCGGAGCATGTACGAAATTCCATCGCTATATGAGATTCAGCTTTTATTTTGAGCATGACAAATGCCAAGCATTCCCGAATAAAAATTACAAGTCTGGACACGAGAACAATTCAGCTAGATAATGAGGGGTTATTTCTTATCGATAAGTATACCAAATATGGCAAGGTGTCTCTCATTACAAGCATAAAAAAAATAAGAATATTCTAGTAACTTATTTCTATGTGGGACTGTCTACGGAGTATATTATACCTGATCTCGTGCCAAGACTCTTATTACCGCTGTCTTTTAGCCGAATAAGTATGAGTTATGAGATAAGCTATTTATTTTGGGGGTGTCAATGAAAGCCTGCTGAGTCATGACAAGATTAAGCCGCACATGTACGGGTATATATAGGCTAGTCTCATACCAAGACCCTCTTGCGTTTATCACTGGGGCTCGGGATATTGAGGGTCCTAGCTCCCCTTCTAAGGATGAGCTCCAGCAAATCGAGGTCAGGTTAGACAAGTTCACCGTCAGGAATGCAAGGTAGGTTCCACTCATTTTGGTAGAGAGTGAGGTCGAGGTCTTTTATTTTTATTTTAAGGAATCGTTAATCGTATTTAGCCTATCTAGACTATGACGATGGACTGCGACTCCCTGGGTTTCGAATTGTACGAAGTGTGGAATCAACACTTACGCATTCTAAAACAGGTCAGCAGGTTCCCAAGTAAGCTCGCCGTAGCCTACTCAGCGAGCAAGGTGCTCCAGCGTGCGTCCTGGTGGAGAGGGCAGACGGAGGCCCAGTGCCCAGCTCCACCACAGTAAATGTGTAGGTTGTTTCCTGTTGGTACTTGTGGGGTTCGGCACCGAGGGGGCCGCGTTTGGGGGGAGTGCGGTCTATCTGGGTAAGGTCCATAGGACCAGGAGCAGTACCAGTAGTGGAGGAGGGAGCAGGTATGGTGGGGGCGGGAACTGAGGCATGTGCAGGGACGGCAGGGCGAGGAGTAGGCCTGGGCACGAGCCGAGCCGACTCGAGCCCGACTTGGGAAAAGCTCGAGCATTTTGGACTCGAGTCAGCTCGTGCCCAGGCCTACCTAGCCCCGAGGAGCATATCCCTCAAGGAGCTTATCCAGTTGAATACACAACTGGGCAAAGCCGTCGAACGGGGCGGGAGGGCGGGCAATGTTGTTTAACCTTGAAGTTAAGCCCTTCCCTGAATCGTGAGATCTGGGACTATTGGGAGAGGCCGAGGAGGGCGAACAGGGTTGTGAACTCGGCATGGTATTGGGCGCAATCTCGGGCCCCTTGCTGAGCGCACTGGCGCAGGCGTCTGGGTCGTCAAACGCAGCTTGACGAAATTTGCAAAGGTGTCCCACAAAAATTCCCCGCTTCGGTGAGGACGGAATCAAGCCCTGGTAGGTAGGTACGAGGCTGCTGTGTTGATCTTGGTGTCTTCGAGGCGTATCGAGATGATATCCAGAGCTGCGGATATATGTAGCGGAGACTATAGTAGACACAACATAATGTTATGAAGGGCGGGTACAAGTAGCTGACTTGAGATCAGAGCCAGTGCCGGGAATGGGACGCGAGGCGGGTAATCTAGTTGGCACAAGCCGCTCGTAGAGCCGAGGCAGGAAAGTCTGAGCTACCCCGATAGTTCATGGCGGATATAGAGTATATTCCATACAACTAGTTACCGAGGAGTATACAAGTGTAAAGCTGTTCCGTGAAGAGTAAAAATAGCAACGAGGGCAAATGGACGTCTATATATACATCCCCAATGTTGTGCCCAGGGTGAGCAAATAGCTGTTGGGCAATACGTGCAGAACCATGAGCGAAAATCAGTGCGAAAACGAGAGCGTATTTAGGAAACCATAGAGCTACAAATAACGTACTTAATCAAGCTTTTTCTAGTTCGATTA
>Ga0307514_10001792_pt1 | contig 24240 bp, 28 predicted proteins | sample 16_EM_MG_FD_203088 | JGI IMG/M metagenome (GOLD analysis project Ga0307514, IMG submission 203088) | Populus trichocarpa ectomycorrhiza microbial communities from riparian zone in the Pacific Northwest, United States - 16_EM | ecosystem: Host-associated > Plants > Roots > Unclassified | place...
CACCCGCTTTATCGCTCAGTCTGTCTCCATTAACCCTATATCACTGTATGCCCCCCACCGCCTTCCCCCTGCCAAACTGAATGGTGGTGGTGAGCACTGGCTTTTCTCGCTATGATTGCCTCCAAGTGCATCTGTAAGTTCACTCAATTGGCATTTCCAGGTGCTTCTCTGATTACGCTTGAGTACCATCTGCAGCCAGATTGACCGTATGTATATCTATAGAGTGACTTAGATACATAATTCATGCCATATTAGAATGTAGCAAATCTTTTAACTGTAACCAAGATGAATATGATAGACCAAATGCCTTGTGGTTATCGAACCCTGCAAACCACTGCTGTGGAAGTATGGCACCAAGTTTTCCGCAAACCTGTGCAGAGATCTCAGCTGCTTCAAAATTTGACTATCCTGGAAGTCAAATATCATAGCATCCTGAATTCATCTCTATAACTGCTGGTGCTCTTAGGAGCATCTGAGAATGCTGTTGCAGAGTCTGACAGCACTTTGCTGAGCTCCAGGAGTCCTGGAAGCATCTGAATGTATTAAGAAGCACTGGTAGGATTGACCGGAGTGTCTGAGAGATTTGCACTTGGCTTCCCACCTGATTTACATTTTGCTGATGTCTTCCCCTTCTCCGGTGATGTGTTTGCTAGCTTCACATCTCTGTCTGTGATGGCCTTCACAGTCATGCCTGTCCAAGAGGTCGTATATCGTGCTGCTCTCCATATCTCAGCCCTCCTCACATTTGACACATACTCGCTACACATCATCAGCAAAATGTAAATTGGTCTGGAAGCCACACGCAAATCTCTCAGACACCCAGGTAGCCCTCACCAGTGCTTCTAAGTACTTCCAGATGCTTCCATGCTCCGCTGGAGCTTTGCAATGTGCTCTCGGACTCTGCAACAGTATTCTCAGGTGCTCCCGAAAGCACCTGCAATGAAACAAGTGCATTCAGGATGGTCAATCCAAGATAGTAAAATTGTGGAGCTGCTAAGACCTCTGTGCAGGTTAGCAGGAGACTTCAAGAGCAGCTGAGACCTATGCGCAAGCACTGTGGGAAACTTGATGCCGTATTCTCACTGTAGTGATTCTTAGGGCTCCACAACCACAAGGCATTTCATTAGTCATATTCGTCTTTGTTAAAGTCAGAAGATTTGCTACATCATAAAGGGGCATGTATTATCTAAGTCTCACTATATATAGACATACGAAGATACAGGGATAATAGAGATGGAATCAGCGACAGTGAGTATAAATTTGGAAGACCCCTGGGTAGATAGATGTCATTGCATTATACAGAATACACACTCTTTCTTTCCCAGCTCTTGGTTTCATGCACCCTTCCGAAGTGTTCAAAGATCCACGCAATTTTTGTGCTTCATCATAGCCGGGTATCCCTTCATATAGTCTCTCCCTCTTCCGACCCTCCTTGAGAAGAATGGCCCATTCTCAGGAATTCTCTTCGGATGCTATGCGAGGTGCGGCGGAGTGTTCATGATGGGCTGTTTGCCTTCTAGCTCCACCGTTGCACAACACTGTGATCGAGTGAACTTAGAGATATGCTACGAGGCTGTGATTGTGCGAACTTCGAGGCTGCAATCAAGCAAGTTTCTAGATATACTTGAATGCCTTCATTGAGCAAGTTTGAAGATATGCACATGAAGGCCATGATCATGCAAACTTCGAGGCCGGAATCCACCGAGCTTGGACATGCACTTAGAGGCCATGATCGTGCAAAATTGGAGGAGAACTTGTAGGTGGTCAATCTGGAGGTGTTAGTTTGGGAGAGAGGCAAAACGGGAGCTGAGACTCTATTCATTGCGTAACTCGTAATATTGGGAGTGTTGAGAATCGTGTACAACATGATCTCCAGGCAATGTGTGACTGGGAGAGAGTCGATCTTGGGATGATGCAGTACGTGGAGTATGCAGAACGCAGTGCGTGCGCTATTAGGTGCATGCGGTATTCGGTATATGCTGTACTCAGTGTTAACTGTTGATCATTGCCTGGACACATAGAGAGGGATTACTTTACTTCATGATCCTAGGTCATGGTAGAGTTGTGGATGAGCAACAGAGAGATGGGAGGAGATGGAGGATATCATCACGAGAAACTGGGACATAAGAGATTTTCGTGTGCGAGTCAATTTCCCATCCCCAATACGGCAGGTACCAGTCCTGGTCTAGCATGCAATAACGCCGACACGAGGTATTCCCAACCCAATCAGGTATGTTGTACCCCTGATTTCTCATATCTGCTTGTAACATCCACATCATTCTCATCTTCATCTCTTGTCGCTCTCTGTCTCGTCCACAACTCAACCATCATTGCTCAACACAGTGTTAGGTCATCTCTCGCTATCTCTCCATGCCATGATCATGAGTTGACACTGAGTACAGTATACTCCGAGTACAGCATACACCGAGTACAGCATCCACCCGGGATGGTTTGTCTTCCCTTCATTCTCATGATTGTGAGTCAACCCCTGAATGTTGCTTCAGCTTCCGGTGTACCTCCCAACCTGATCAACCACCATTAGCCAGCTCTCCATGGGAGGTCAAAGTCAATGTCACATTGTCACATTCACACAGTTGCAAGTTAACTACCTGATGAACAGAGTCTCAACACCCGGTGTGCCATCGATTGACAGTGCCTCCAACTATATCAGGAAAATGTAAATCGGTCCGGAAGCCACACCCAAAGTTCCCAGACTCCCCGGTAACCCTCCCCAGTGCTTCTAAGTACTTCCAGATGCTCCCAGGCCCCGCTGGAGAATCGCACAGTGCTTTCACACTCTGCAACAGAATTGTCAGGTGCTTCTGAAAGCACCTGCAGTCATGGAGGTGCATTAAGGATGGTACGAGATTTGACTATTAGGATAGTCAAATTGTGCAGCTGCTGAAACCCCTGCACAGGTCCGCGGGAGACTTCGAGAGCAGCAGAGAGCATGGCGGAGGTCTGCAGCAGACATCAGGACCAGCTGAGACCTCTACCCAAGTTTTCGGGAGACTCGGTGCCATAATCTCACAGCAGTGGATCCAAGAGTTTCCCAACCACAAGGCATATCGTTTATCATATTCGTCTTTGTTGCAGGCACATACTTCGCTACATCATACTATGGCATGTATTGTTTAAGTCTCCCCATCTATATACATACGGAGATGGACACAGTGACAGGGAGTATATATTTGGCAGGCCCAGGGGTAGATAGACATCATCTCATTATACAAAATACACACTCTATCTTTCCCAGCTCTTGGTCTCATGCATTCTTGCAAAGCATTTATAGATCCACGCAATTTGTGTGGTTCATCATGACCGGGTATCCCTTCATATCATCTCACCCTCTTCCCTCCCTCCTCGAGCCAGAACCACTCCTTCTAACTAATTCCCTTCAAATGGGACGCGAGGTGCGGCGGTGTGTTGATAATGTGCTGTCTGCCTTCTAGATCGACCATTTCACCATACCATGATCGAGTGAACACAGAGATACACTGCAAGGAAATAATCGAGCAAATTTGGAGATGCACTTGGAGGCCGTAATCGAGCGTGTTTGGAGAAAAAGTTGGAGGCCGTAATGGATAGAGGTTGGAAATGCACTGCAACGCCGTAATCAAGCGACTTTAGGGATATACACTTGGAGGCCATAATCGAACTAGTTTGTAGATATAATTGGAGGCAGAAATATAGCGAGTTTAAAGATACACTGGGAGGCCGTGATCGTGTGAGTTTAGAGATATGAATTTGGAGGCCATGATGAAGCAAACTTGGAGGCCGTAATCGAGCATGTTTGGAGATACCCTTGGAGGCCATGATTGTGCGAACTCAGAGGCCGCAATTGAGCGGGTTTGGATATACAATTGGAGGCCGTGATTGAGCAAGTTTGGAGATGCACCTGGAGGCCATGATCAAGCGAGTTTGGAGATATGCAATTGAGGGCCATGATTGGGCAAACTTGGAGGCCATAATCGAGCGAGTTTGGAGCTATGAGTGGAGCCCGTGATTGAGCAAGTATGGAGATGCAGTTGAAGACCATGATCGAGCGTGATTGGAGGAGTACTTGGAGGTGGTCAATCTCGACACGGTAGATCGGGAGGGAGGCCCGAAGGGTCCTGAGACTCTATGTATTGTTTAACTTGAAATTATGGAAATGTAGAGAATTCAGTACAACATGGACTGCCGAGAGATGAGAGACTGGCGGGGAGCAGGAGTCAGTCGATTTTGGGATGATGCAGTATGTGGTGTATGTAGTACTCAGTGTATGCAGTACTCGGTGTATGCAGTACTTGGTGTATGCTGTACTCGGTGCATGCTGTACTCAGTGAATGCTGTAGATGTTGTTAACTCTTGATCATGGCATGGAGAGACAGTGATGGATGACTTAACTTTGTGTTCTTACGTGATATTAGAGTTGAGGACGAGATAGAGAGAGATGAGAGCAGATGGGAAGTCATTATGAGAAACTGGGACTTCAGAGAATATCGTGTGGAAGTCAACCTACCATTCCTAATATGGCAGATACGAGTCCCCATGCGGTGGGTAATGACACTGTTACGAGGTCTTCTAAACCAAATCTGGCAAGTTGTACCACTGATTTCTCATCTCCGCTTGTATCCTCCATATTGTTCCCATCGTCATCCTCCATCTCTCTTTCTCGTCCACAACTCTACTATTATCATAAGAACACAAAGTTGAGTCATCCCTGTCAATCTCTCCATCCAATGATTAAGAGTTCACACCGAGTACAGCATACACCGAGTACAGCATACACCGAGTACAGCATACACCGAGTACAGCATACACCAAGTACAGCATACACCAAGTACAGCATACATTGAGTATGGCATTCACCCAAGATTGTATGTCTTACCTTCATTCTCATGATTACCAATCAACCGCTCAATGTACTTCCAGCTTCGGGCGTACCTCCCTATGTGATTGACCACCATCAGCCAGCTCTCCATAAGGGCTCAAAGGTGAAGTCACATTGACAAATTCCTACATTTGCCAGTTGACTCACCGATGAATGGAGTCTCACCTCCCCGCGTGCAATCCATCAACTACCTTCATGTACTCACCCAATCACGCTCGATCACGGCCTCCAAGTGTTTTTCCAAAATTGCTTGATTATGCCCTCCAAGTGCACATTGCCAAACTCGCTCAAACAAGGCCTCCAAGGGCATATCCAAACCCGCTCAATCACGGCCTCCAACTGAATCTCCAAACTCGCTTGATTACAGCCCTCAAGTGCATCTCCAAACTCGCTTGATCACCATCTCTGATTGCATCTCTAAGTTCACTCGATCACGGCCTCCAAGTGAATGTCCAAACGTGCTCGATCACGGCCTCCATGTGTATCTCCAAACTCGCTTGATTATGCCCTCCAAGTGCATCTCCAAACTCGCTCAATCACGATCTCAAAGTGTAACTCTAAGGTCACTCGATTACAGCCTCCAAAGTGTATCCCCGAACTCGGTTGATCAAGGCCACCAGGTGCATTTCTCCAAACTCACTCGATCACGGCCTCCAAGTGCATCTTTGAGTTCACCCTGTCGTCATTTTCAGGCGCACCTCAAATTGCTCTCAAGCACCGCCTGCAAACAGTCCAGATAAATAGTGTGTTGATGGGTAGCTATATAGATACAGAGATACATTGATACATAGATGAGAATACAAATTGAAGACATGAGTTTTGTAAATTGTTGAACGATGAGTAGTAGCTATGATTTCCAGGAGCACCAGCAGCGTTCCCAAAGATGTTTTTCCTAGACTGCTGTACTATAATTTGGGGTGCTTCTAGACTTGTCACTGACGCTCTCAGACCAGTTGTCCGCGCTCCAACCCATATCGTCGGCGCTCCCAGGCTTGTCGTTGTAGCTCCCAAACTTCTCTTCGGCGCTCCCAGACTTGTCGTCGACGCTCCCAGGTGCTCCCAGGTGCACCCAATGTTCTCTCTGGGGCTCTGAGGTATTCTCAAAGTTATCACAATCACTTGCATGGTACCCCTGTACCAGTAATCAGAGATCCCAGTTACTCTGAAGGCCGCCCTGAATGCCCTCCTAGGGTCTGATACTCTCCTGAAATTGACGCATCTAAGTTTTCCCTCCACATCCTCTCAGACACTCCTGGAGACTTCCAGTGACGAAAATACATGTTGCTGATGTACTCGTCCAATCTTGCTCGATCACAGCCCCAAGTGCATCTCTAAACTCTTACGATTACGGCCTCTAACTGCATCTCCAAACTCGCCCTATGATGGCCTCCAAGTGCATATCCCCAAACTGACTCGATGAAGACCTCGCAGTATGGCGCCAAACCTACTTGATTACGCCCTCCAATTCGGCACTAGCATGGCCTCCATGTGCTTCTCCAAAGTCGCTCAATTACAATCTCAAAGTGCATCCCTAAGTTCACTCATTCACGGCCTGCTATTGCATTTCCAAATACGCTCGAGCACAGCTTCTATGTGCATCTCCAAAGCCGCTTGATCATGTCCTCCAAGTGCATCTCCAAACTCGCCTGATCCCAGCCTCAGAGTGTTTCTCTGTGATCACTTGCTTGTCATTTTCAGGCACACCTCAAATTGCTCTCAAGCACCGCCTGCAGCCAGTCCAGATATACCATATGTACATGGGTAGCTATATACATACATAGCTCACAATACAACCTAAATAAATAAGTTTTAATAATTGTCGAACGATCAGTCGTAGCTGTGATTTCCAGGTGCACCAGCAGTGTTCCCAAAGATGATGTTGTATTTCCCAGACTGCGCTACTGTGATTCGAGGTGCTCCCAGACATGTTGCCGGCGCTTTCACACTTGTCACCAGCGCTCTCAGGTACTCCCAGGCTTGTCTCTGGTGCTCCCAGGTGCTTCCCTGCGCACCCAAAGTTCTCTCCGGTGCTCTGAGGTGTTTCCAAACCAGTCACAATCACTCCCACAGTACTGCTGTACCAGTGATCAGTGATCTCAGTTAGTCTGAAGGCTGGCAAGAATGCCCTCCAAGGGTCTGATACTCCCCTGAAATTGATGCATCCAAGTCTCCACTCCATATCCTCTCAGACCCTCCTGGAGGCTTCTAGTGACTAAAATACCTTTTGCTGATGATTTTACTCTTGGACTACATTAACAAAATGTATTTTAGTCACTGGAAGCCACCAGGAGTGTCTGAGAGGATGTCGAGTGTAAACTCAGATGCATCATTTTCAGAAGAGTATTACACTCAAGGTGGGCATTACTGCCGGCCTTGAAGGTAACTGGGATCTCAGATGGCTGGTACAGGAGTATGATGGGAGTGATTGTGAAAGGTTTGGGAACACCAAGGAGTACTGGAGAGAACTTTAGGTGCACCAGGGAGCACCTGGAAGCGCCTGCGACGAGCCGGGTAGCGCTCCCGACAAGTTTGGGAGTGCCACTGACAAATCTGGCCTCACCTCGAATCACAGTAGAGCAGTCTGGGAAATACAATATCTTCTTTGGGAATGCTGCTGGTGCACCTGGAAATCATAGTTACTACTTATTGTCCATCGATTTTTGAAACTGATGTATTCAGTTTATATTGTCATCTGTGTATCCATATAGCTACTACTCTACCCACAGTAGATCGGGACTGGCGGCATTGGGTATTTGAGACATATTCTTGGTTAACCTGAAGATCATGATGGCATGAACTCAGAGATGCAGTTTTAGCCGGCTATTGAGTGAACTTAGAGATATACTTGGAGGCAGTAATGGAGCAAGTTGGGAGATAAACTCAGAGTCCCTTAATTGAGCAAGATTGGGGATGCACGTGGAGGCTACGGTCTGGCAAGATTTGAGGAGTACGCGAGGGTGTGCCCGGTGCTGAGACTCTATTCATAGGTTAGTTAATTCACATCAGTGCGAATGTGAAGAGGTGACTTGACATTTTAAGCTCTCATGGAGAGCTTGGGCAGCGGCAGTGGATCAGTAGAGAGGCAAGCCGGAAGCTACAACTACATTCAGGGCTCAATTCATAATCGAAGGAAAGAAGGGATGATATACAAACTTGCGTGGATGCTGTACTCGGTGGATGCTGAAGTCAGTGTATGTTGTACTCGGTGTCACCTAATGATCATGGCATGTCGAGATCGAGTGGGATGACTTAACTTTGTGTTCTACGATGATGGTACAGTAGTGAACAAGAAAGTGAGATGGGGGATGAAGATGGGAGTAATATGGAGGCTACAAGCGGATATGACAAATCAGGGGAATAACTTACTTGATTGTGTGGGAATGACCTCATATTGGTGTAATCAACGGTTGGATTGGGACTCGTACCTGCCGTATCGGGTATGGTAAATTGCCTTGTACATTCAATTCTCATAAGTCCCAGTTTCTCATGCTAATTTCCCGCATCTTCTCTCATCACTTTCTTTTCTGTCCTCAACTCTACCATCATGCAAGAACACCATGTTACGTCATCCCTCTCTATCTCTCCATACCATGATCATTGGTTAATACTAAGTACACTATACACCAAATACACCATGTACTGCATACACCAAGTACTGCATTTTCGGAGTACTATATCACCCCAAGATCAACTGTCTCCTGCTCCCAACCAGTCTCACATTTTTCATCTCTTGGACAACCTTGTTTTACTCACCTCTTTGCATTCCAATGATAATCAGTGAACCAATGTATCGAGTCCCAGCTCTCATCGTGCCTCTGTCCAGTTCTACCACATCGAGATCGACAACCTCCAAGTACTGCAATCTTGATCAATCACGGACTGCAAGTGCATCTCCAAATGAAGTTGATCACAGACTACAAGTGCATCTGCAATCCTGCTTAAGTACAGCCTCGAAGTGCATTTCTAAACTTGTTTGGTCAACGGCCTCGTAGTGCATCTCTAAACGCTGTTGATTCCGGATTTGCAATGGCTCTCCAATCTCGCTCGATCAAGGACTCCAAGTGCATGTCAAAACTTACTCTATCACTGTGTGGTGAAACGACGGAGCTAGATTTCACAGAGTCTATCATCAACACTCCCCCAAACCTCCCGGGACATCCAGAGAAAATCTGGCAGAATGAGTGGTTCTTCCTCGAGGATGTGATAGGCCACCTGGCTGTGAGAAACGACACACATTGCGTGGATTTATGAACCCTTGGCAAGAGTCTGTGAGAATCCACAGATTTGGGTGGATCTATTCACACTCAGCAACAGTGCGTGGGACCAAGAGCTTGGAAAGATAGAGTATGTATTTCGTATAATGAAATGATGTCTATCTACTGTGGTATCTCCCAAATATATACTCTCTGTGGCTCAGTCCGTCTCGGTTATGCATGTATTTCCATACCCTCGAAGGTAGCTTCCCTCCGCCAAACCAAATGGTGCTGAGAAACTGATATTTCCGCCACAATGGCCTGCCACTGTATCTCAAAGTTCTCTAAATTGACGGCCCCAGGTGCTCCACTGATTACACTCTAGTACCGTCTGCAGCCAGATTGACTGTATCTATATATATTGAGAAACTTTGAAACTAGATGCCATATTGTGATGTAGGGAATCTGGGGACTGTAACAATGCCAAGTACACTACATGAAATGACTTGAGGTAATGAAACCCTAAGAATGACAGCTGTGAGAATGCGGCACCATGTCTCCCACAGAGCTGCGCAGAAGTCCCAGCTGCTGTTGAAGTCTCCCTTAGACCTGAAAAGCTGTCTCAGCTACTCACGAAGTCTCCTGCAGACCTGTGTGGAAGTCTCACCTGCGCCACAATGTAACAATTCTATAAGTCAAATCTCCTAGCATCCTGAATGCCCCTCCATAACTGCAGGTGCTTCTAGGAACACCTGAGAATATTCTTGCAGAATCTGGGAGCACTCTACTCAGCTCCAGGGGGGCCTGGAAGCAGCTGGAGGAAATCTGGAGTACTGGGGAGGACGACCGGAGTGTCTGGATGGCTTACATTTCACTCTCAAACCGACTTACACTTTGCTGATGTACCAAATTGACTGCTGGAGCTCTGCCTTTGCCCTGGCGGCTTGTTCCATGTTCAATCTCCGCTTTTTCTGCCTTCCAACCACATTTCTTCGTTCCTTGATGTCAGCATTCCACAACCTCTTTGCTTTGGCGCAGATACTGATTCTCTGTACAGTGGCATCACGAATGCTGCCCATTACTTCCTGACACCATACGGCCTCTTCCTCCACCTCATTTGCAGTGCACTTTGCATGCAGAGGGGCTCTCTTGTTCGCTTGCTCCATCCGTATCTTCTCTGCTGCCTTCACATCTTCCTTTGTCATCGCAGCTAAATTCCACCTTACTTCCATTGCATGATCTGCCTCCTCCTTAATGGCTACTACCACATCCCGTCCAACCACTGCGTGGTCTGATCCGGTGGTGCTGTCATTGGACAGTATGGACCTTTATGTGATTGGTCGATTTGCCGGTGTCTAGTTGATGACCCACTTGCCTTCATGCACTTGTTGTGTCCAATGGTGGGTAGCTCTACCAACATTTACAAGTTTAACACCATTTTTGTCAATCATGTCATCCCAGAATGCAGCATTCCCCAGCACATGGCATCTTGGGTCTCATCGTATGCTACAGGTGTTGAAGACTGCTGCAACGACTGTGCCACCATGTCAAATGAATCTCTTCCAGTGGAACTACCCTGCTGGTCTCTCTCCAGATTCCGTGTTTCTTTAATCATTAATGTAGATGATCCTCAGTATCCACTCCATGCTCCTTCTGACCTCAGTCGCAATGATATCATCATTAGCACCTCTTCTCAAATCCGTCCACTCATGACATACCAGGCCACTCCCTCTCTGTATCGCAATCTAAACGCTTTTGTTTCTTCTTTTTCTTACATTGTATGCCGATGGGGTGATCCCAATACCTCCTTTTTTTCTTGGTGGTTCTTGCAAGCACACTATGTCAGCAAAATGTAAAATGGTTCGGAAGTCATAACTCAATGACTCAGCTATTCTGCATAGCCACACCGATCCTTTTAGAACCTCCCAGAAACTCCCGAACAGGCTGAATGCAAAACGATGTGCTTTTCAGGTGCTCTGAAATATACTTTCAGGTGCTTCTCAATGCTCCTCAAGTTGTGGAACAGATTACCAGAATATTCTACAGAGTATGAAGTCATCTTCAGAATGCCATAAAAGCATGCCTTTAAGTTAGTAAAATTTCAGAGCTGCTGGGACTACGACACTCATCGCCAAGACCTTTCCGGAGCACCTGGAGCCAGACTCTCCGGGAGTGATAATATAGAAAGTCTCTACCGAATAGTACAATTCAAATTACTATCTCACAGCTATACACCTGAATCAGGCATTCCAATCTAATTAATATTCAGTGCAGTATGTATCTAAATCAACATAATTATTTGCAAGCCATACACTATCGATGCCGCCCAATGCAGCATTCTCCCACGTCAAATGTGCCGGTCCAACTATTGATCCAACTGGTAAAATATGCATCTTTTCGTCTGTTTGACCACCCAGATGAACCCGTCAACCCAATCAGCCCAACCATGAAGATCTTTGAACTTTGTTGGAATCACCACTGCATATTCTTGAGCTTGAGGACATAATACCCATTGTTGGGTCATTTTGCACCTCTTCGAAAATGTCAATATTGCTTTGCCGGCTGGCAGGGGCTCCTGAAATTGGAGTATCTGATTCGGTGGAGTCCAGCTGAAGTATAATAGAGGAAAAGATGAAATTCGTCCTTGGAAGGTGTTATCGAGGTTATTCTCTTCACTTTGGGTATACTGGACCAAGATGTTATGAGCTTCAGGCATCATCCCTTGGTTGGCATTGGTATATTCTACCTTGCAATCAAGTCCCAGACGCTCAACGAAAGTAGGGTTGTAAATCGGTTGACAGTAGTACAATAGCCCATTCTGGAATTTAATCAATATACAGTCAATAAGTACATTCTGATCATATCCGAGCACGAGTCCACAAACTTCGGATCCCCCATCCTGTTACATTTGAGTGCGGAATAGCTGTCCAAAGTTGGGAATTCTGAAATCTTCTGATGCATCTCTGAGTAAAGTGAATTTGATACTTCTGCACACTCTGCGGACATGTATTTCTCTCAAATGATATACCAGCTGTGATACAGAGTGGATAATGGGCTCATCCTGAATTGTTTGGAGACGTAACAGATGGGCTCTCCATGGACTTCGCTGTTTATTGGTAGCAGACAGTAGGTTTAAAACATTTGCAGAGTCAATATCGTACCACCCTTCGAGTGCAAGATATGACAGTGTCTCCTCTATAGAGTCAAGACCTGTACACCGGTCATTATGCTTAAACATCTGTCCAATGTAATTGACTTTGTTGCTTGATCGATATGCCACTTTCACTTTGGCGATATGTAGCCATTCGGAAATATAGGTGGTGAAATTGTCACCGGAACCCATTCAGCGATTTGACCCTGATATATGGCTCACAAGATGCATCTTTGGATATCCGAAATGGATTACGCACTGTTCAATGGTTTTCCGGAGCGACTGAACGTTGATTGTCTCCCACCAAGCTTTAAACTCGATCATGCGGAAGGAGAATACCTTCTTGAACCGCTTTTGTTCATTCAAGGTGATGCCAACAATCTCTGTCTCCAGCTGGATAGTGACCCGCTCCGTATCAGCCAAGCTCCAGGTCGTGGCTTGTGTGTCAGCATTGGGTAGGCGGATCTGACATTGCAGTCGCTTGTTGGCGGTCATGTTTGCCACTCCGTAAGCCTCATCTTCGGCTGCAGTTTTCATTAGTGCAAGTTGTTTGGCGAACATGATTCTGGGACCGGTTGCCTTGGTCCCGACTTCCTCCAGTAGTTGTCGCTCATGATGTTGGAATAATTTATCGAAATGCTTGGGTTTAGCAGGTGTAACTTGATGGATTTTGCACTCCAAGCTCTGGATTGCCTTCTGACGATCAGCATCTGACCAAGTGGTTGCTGCTTGCTGGACAGTATTCAGGCACACCTGAAATTGCCTGTGTTTTGTTGAGGAAATCTTTTCAGCCCCATGCACAAGGGCCTCCATTGCAGCACACATCTTATGAATCTTTTGTTCGCGTAACTGATAGGATCCCGTTGCCCACAGGTCATTGACTTTGGCCTTTGCAGACTTCGACATTTTCTGTTCTGGAAAAGTTCCTTTCTTCTGGGAGAATCGCTTCAGTGCATAGTCTAGTGCTTTGAGGGATAGATCAGAGTGATTTTGTTGGCTAACAAGTACAGAGAATTCACATAATGCCCACACTCCTCCCATTACCATTTCATCGGAGGCTGTTTCTGCCACAGTTCTCCCGTCATCCTTGGTGCAGACAAGAATAGGAGCGCAATTCACAGCCAGTGTTCTGAACATTCCACGGATCACTTTACCTTGCCAGTTGCCGCTTTTCAAAGAATTGAATGGTTTCTAGAAGTGCTGCAGGCCGGGATATTGTGGCACCAATGTGAATCGATTGTCAGGTTGATCCTTGACCTGTCTCACTTTCAGGTATTTGAGCAGCCAGTGCAATAAGTCTTCAACTAATCTCAGGAGCAGCTGATGCAATTCATCAGGCGGCCAAAGCCAATAGACATTGCAGAGAGGGAATTGCCAAAACTGGTTGCAGATTGGGTGGACACCTAGAGTGTGCAGAGCTTCAATATTGTTGTCCTCCAGCATCTCCGAGTCAATATGCTAGTCTCTTGAGTCATCGAGTGGTCGAAAGGTAGAATGCCCCATCAGCGCAACTCCAGGAATTTCGCACATTGGGTATGAGCCATATGCGACTTAAGCAACCATCAATTGTTCAGGATGATATCCGACCCAGGCAGCCAACAGCGGGTACGATTGTCGCTGCAATGCAACAGCAAAATCCCATTTCAAGCCAGGGCTAGCGATGTCAAGATGCGTAAATTGAGACAGCACAGTTCCAACTTCGGAATGCCATGCCTCATCTATGTTTGTGGCACCTTGTGGGGGACATGGGATCAGGCCGATGAGAATCCTGGCGAACTCTTTAGGTCTACGGCGGATATATTTTCGAATACTAACTATGATGATATACCGCGGCCAGGCATGCCGATTGCCCGAAAGATTTGTCCAGTGAGTCTTGTCGGATGCACAAATGACTGTTACAACTTTCGCTCCGCCAGGAAGTTGATATTGTGTATCCCACCACGAATTGCCCGTGTTCATCTCGCTGTAGATTCGACGACCCTCAGAGTCCGCGAGGCTCACTGGTTCAATATCATGGTGTGCCTGAAAAGGAAGATGTGATAGGAGAAACTGGATACATTGGACAATATGCCTGTAATGGAATGGTCCAAAGATATGTGAGTCATCGTGAATCCAACTATCATCGCCGAGCACAAAATTGAGTTCAGAGAGGAGTTTTTGCATGGCATCTGCAGATTGGAAGGGTTCAATTTTGAAGTTGTCCAGTCCACGCCTGGGATGTTGATCTCTTCAGCTAATTGTTTGCTGGCTGAATGATAGAACTTGCTGAAAGTCGTGTGCGGACCGAAATGGATGCCATGGATTCCATTCTTCTGAGTACTTTCGATGCTTGTTGTACAATCCAGTTGCTTTGCCATTCGCTGTCCCCCCCGCATTTTCCACTCCAGCTACCTGTCTATGAGCCTTTGTCTTGGTTGCATCAGGGGTACAGGTGAGATCAGGCTGCTGAGGGTCTATTGGATCTTCGTTGGGAGTATCTTGAGGTGGTGGTGCATCTGATACGTTGTCTATGAGTATATCATTAATTGACAGCTTGTCGATGGCGATTCAGGTGCACCTACTATAGTCAAATTAGGATGGCTCAGGGTGAGGGAAGCCTCCACATGGTAGAATCCCGTTGGGTAATAGCGCTATATTTATCGATATTGGCTGATATTGTTGATAGTGAGTTTCCAGGCAGTTCTCATTGCATAATGACCTTTTGCAGATACAGCAATTAACATGTTTCCAGCAAGTGTTGACCATAGTTGAGAAATGCACAGTGTTCTGACGAATCTCGATGATGCTTTAAGGGGTATGGTTTGCTGCTGGATTTGAGCCTCAAGGATAGTTGTTTGAAAGCAAGCTAACTCTAACTTAGGTTAGCGTATCACTTTCAAAGCCGCTTCACACTCCACCAAATCTAGAGGAGGGGTAAAACAAAGTCACTTTACGATCAGTTTTCTTCACAAACTAGGATAATATAAATCAAATCCCTGCACAATAATGCTGCACATTGTCTACTGAAAATTGTTCGCAATGAAGGCTTCTTCTGTCATCACTGCGATCAACTTTGAATCCTGTTGATCAGGTGCTACTACGATCGGCCATATTGTATACTACGTCTTTGCGGCATTGTGCAGTTTGTGTCTATGCTCGAGCTTCAAGCAACAGATAACATCAGCTGAATGCAATGAAAAGGTAAGTTTCCTAGCTGACTGCATGTGCGCTCAAAGATCATCGAGAACTGATAGGCTGGTAGGATGTTTTCTTCAATAACGATCCTTGACCGGTAGGTGGATCCTGAGGAGGCAATGAGGTCAACAGAAGGAGCTGAAAAGGAAGGAATCACTGTTGTTGCTCGACTAACAGGCCTCATATTGAATCAAGTAGTAGGTCGTACACACACATTTTGACTATAAAATGCCTAGTTGCGCTGACCTCCCAACCAGCTATAGTTCTTGTTAGGTTCCTGGAGATATCATGTCGTATTCCTTCTATGACCTTTACAGTCATGATCTGAACAAAGGTGAGCTTCTAAGCAAGATCCTACTATACGAATTGGAGTATATAACAAAGAAAGGTGGGAAGTGTGTGATTATGACTTCTTTTTCTCAGCCGGATTTCATGGGATCAAAGGTGAAGTGAAACACCACAGTTCGTGACAACAATGATGCATATAAGAGGCGTTGATTCCACTGAAGGTCACTGCTACCTTCCATATTCTCAACTATACTCCGCTTCATTCGAAATCACCAATTGAATTGATTATTTGATTACTACCATTTTTTGTTCACATACAATGTCGACGAATGGGTCTCCACCAAAGACAACCAATATGGCTCCAACCAGTGGGCTGTTTGGCTCACAACAACATCCAGATGACAATGTGGGAGCATCAAATAATAATGCTGGAAATACACAGAGCAAAGACACCCAATTCGGGCAACCTTCGAATGAATTTCATTCACCACCGTCACCATGGTATAGTTACCCGCCTTCGCAGCCACCATTTCCAGGCGCTCCCCAGTTCTACCACCAGGCTCCACTCAACATAATACCAAGCTCACAACCAAGCTCTGGTGTGACCCAAAGATATCCGAGTTATGGGCCATCGTGGCAAGCATATGATTTCCTTCAAGGAGGATATGGTGGACCTCAAATGATCCCCCCTTAGCAATTCACAGGACATGGGCCGTCATCTCCAGGTGCACTTCGAGTGCCTCCAGCACTGCCTGGAAACAATTCAGTCATTCGGCTGACCTCTTCTGTTTCCACAGCTCCAGGACAACTTCCCGGCGCACTTGGTAGACCCCCCATTAGCCCCCCAACAAAATGATTTCAGCTGGCAGCGGAACCACACAGGACAGATGTTGCCGGGAGTACCGATTTGCCCCCATTGCCAGAGATTTGCTATGACCAATACTATGCTGATGATGAGAGCGACGATTAATCGGACTTGGGCAGGGCTGAAGCAAAGCCTCAATCAGCTTGACGCAAACAGAATTCTCCTTGAAGCAATTTGCCAAAAAAATGGGGTAGCCCAACTTTAGTACGTTCAACAAGTGGAAGAAAGTATGGGTGGCTGGGCTTCTTGGAAAGAAGCATCGGTCCATTAACCGGGGATAGAACCGTCTGAAACAGTTGCAAGATGGATCCCTGCACTGGGAGACAGCGGTTTGAGATGTTTTGGAGACTTTCGGGACATCGCTGCGTTTGGCCAATTTCAATAATGCCGAAACGATTTGGCGACAGTGGGTGGAGATGGTTTTGAAGAAATGTGCAAGCGAGGTTCAGGAGGGCAGGAAGAAGGGAAGGCAAGGCAATAAGCGATTGGCGACAGATTTGGGTGAGCACGTGGGCATAACAGCGAGCGGTAAGCTCCCAGAGTTTCCGAATACAACTTTCAAGGTTGTGATTCGTCCAGTGCCAAATGGGAACAATGACCAGACATCCAGCATGCAACTCCAAGCTTCATACACAGATGTGAGGCACTGGGAGGAGCTGATTCATTCCATCAAACTAAATTGTTCTCCGAAAGAACCATACAGTCTCACTGCGATAGAGGAATGTTACTTGACGCAGGAAGAATTGGACGAAGAGTATATGGGATGATACGCACCGGGGCAAATGATGAATGACCATCTATCTGGTCAAATTTCATACAACAGTTCCCTTTCAAATGCCTTCAAGTTGAAACTGGGACATGATGTGAAACTATTTTTGGTAGAAATAAAGAGAGCTACAGGGAAGGATATTGCGGAGCACATAATTAGACCAGTGAAGGTAATCCCTGCTAGCCTTGTTCCGGTTAGTTATGCCGCACTGCTAATCCGTATACTTAGACTTCGGAGAGATCGAATGAAAATAAAAGAGTGGTGGATCAGGAGGCCAGTGGGAAACAGACTGATAGTAGTAATAATGTAAGTTCTAATTGAGTGAATAGAATTGATTACATTCCACATACTTGTTGGGTCCAAATGCTTGTCTGTGAAATACCTAACAACGCAGTGAATTTCAGGAGCACCGGAGAATAAGCCCATCAGCCGAACCTACCTCGGAGCAACTGAAAGAGATCATTGAGGACGAAGAGAAGTCCGACCAAGGTGCAAGAGAGGTTCAGGAGCAAGTGGATGGCAAGGAGGACCTTGATCCAGGAAATAGCAGCTCAGTACGAAATACTGTTCCCAACAAAATCAATAACGAATTTGAACACGACTGTCTTGAGGAGGCGGACAGGCTGCTGAATGATCATCCGATTCATCAATCAATAGATGACGGTGTTCCAGGCCACAAGTATTCAATTCTAGGCCTACCTGGCATGAAGTTTCTGGCGCACCAGGTTTGGGCGATCTGGTTCATCCTGAGGAGGTGGGTTTGGGATGCGGAGATGCCCGGAGCACTGGTGCCAAATGAAATAGGACTCGGAACGACATTCACCTCGGTGGCATCCGCAATGATTTGCAAACTGCTGGCTGAGAAAGTTGTAATGGGGTTACAGCTGTCGATTGTGTGGGGGCATACCCTTGCAGAGTGGGTGAATATGGTACAGAACGAATGTCACGGGATAATCGGTGAAGAACAGGAATGGTATCCACTGCGGAGACATAATTCAGTGCCCTGCCGCCTCATAGAGATCCAGAAAACTCCACTGCAGGGGCATCCTGCACAAACATCCGCCCTTGAATCAATCCTGGTGGTGACAATACTCGGAGTTGCAGTGATGTTCAAGAGTGTCATTGACGAGATGACATTTGCAACAGATTTCAAACTCATTAACTTGTTGCACACTGACAATGCAAACCTCACCCACCAGGATCTGAAGACCAGTCTTGACGAGCCAGAAAACTGATGGAATATCCACCTTGTGTCGTATGATACCTTAACATACAGAGCGAAACCATCATGCAATGGCCAACTCTCACACTATACATGGAGTTTTGGGATATTTGATGAGTCTCATCAGTACAAGACAAAAAATCGCAAGACTGGGTTTCCATTCACTCTGTGACTGGTGTTTTCAGATGATGTGGCTCTTTTCAGGTACGCCTGAAGATCCAGAAGATGATACTGCGATGGAAATGCACGGCGCCGATGCACTGTATTCTGCGGTCAAGAGTTTGATGCATGCTATCCGGACTGACAACAAACACCCTCAACAGGATGCAGTATACCGGATGATCCAAATTGCAAAGCCCTCGACAATGAGGAGGTGGTCAGAATCCAAACTTCCCGAATGGGAAACCACTTGTTCGGATACCGAAGTAGAATGCACACCTTGTTGATCTTGAACGGACTGACGAAGAGCACGCAAAACTGAAGACCCTTGTTGAGGGATACACTTCACGGGGTGCTTCAGGAGCGTGGAGGGTTCATCGATGGCAGCTGGCATACTTCTCATTGGTATTGGGAGACACCGAGGATCGGAATGACGTTCCTGGACAATGGTACAATGAATGGCCACTCGACACTTGGGTGGATTCTCCAATTGTCCGATGGCTGAGAGACACAATTCTGCCAATGCTTGGCAACGAACCTGTGCAGTATCCCAAGTCTGACGAAGACGAAGCATCAAATGAGGTGCTCCTGCACAAGCCTGAAAGTACTAAAAGCGCCTTGCTTCATGCACCTCCTCCTCAAAAGGCGGTGCTATTTTGTCCACTGCCAGGCCAAGTTCATCATTTGAAGTGGTGGCTCACCAAGTATTTTGCAGATCATTTGGATATTTTCTACATGTACGCGAAAATGGGAAACGATGAGCGCACAAAAATGCAGCCTAAATTCCAAGATTCGCGAAATCCCTCTGTGTTCGTAACTGCACCCAAAGTGGGTGGGACAGGCCAAAATCTCACAGCAGCAAACCATGTGGTACTAACTCAGAAGTTCTGGGTATTGAATGAGCAGCGCCAGGCATTTGCACGGATTGTCCGACTTGGGCAAAACTGAGTTCCACACACCTGGCTATTGAACACTGCACCAAGTGGTCATGATAACAGAGTGAGTGATCTCCACCAGCTCTCTGGAGTGGCACAAATGAAAGTCCAGCATGCCCTGATGAGCTGACCAAACATCACGACTTCGATGATATACCGGATTCTGGAATGTCACGAAGACCATACAATGCAGCTTACGGAGCAGGGAAATGTCATGCCGTCAGATGGTAAGGATGAACGATAATTATATGGGCAGTGTAATCAAGGTACGCCTCTTTAAACATTCTACCACACAATCTCCCCAACTGATTAAAAATAGGCTCATGGTATGAAGAATAAGTTGCTCATGGGGAGTATTGGTTAGAACTTGATTCCATTTCATGTTAGTTGATTATAGTGATGAATATGGGATGAACTCAATAATCAACAGATATCTGGTAAATGGTAACATAGCCTAATTTGGATGCTCCAATAGGTGAACAAAAGCAGGTGCGCCGGTATAATGGTCGACTAGGTCAATTTCTGCGATGCCGTACATTTCTCTTTGTTTCAATTTGACGAAGCTGCTGTCACATATCATCTTCATCGTATATTATCCGTCCGGAATTGTGACACCGAATTCTGCGAACAGGATTGCAGTTATCAGGTGTTCCTGAACCTCCATGTGTGATTCAAATTATGTGTTTCTTGACTATTGCTGGCCCACTGGACACTAGAATTACGAAAGAATTCGGGATATTCACTGAATCTATAGTGCTGAATAATTTACAGTCAATTGCACATGACAATCGCTTTCAACATCTCGACTCTCCTGAGACAGAGCCATCCCAGTATATCTCTAATCAACCAGGGATAGAAAGACTGTCCAAGCGATATCGAGTTGATGTATCCTATCCTCAGACACAGCTCGCGTATTCCAGGCTTACCCGAAGAATACCATTGAGTATTTCCTTGCTCAGTGATGGAGTTCAGGCACACCTCAGATCCACTCTCCTGTTGAGTGTGATGGTCTCAGATTTGACATCGCACGCATGTTGTATTCGAAAGGTAATTTCGACATGCAGGCACTCATTATTCACCTATGATCCCACTCCCGGCACGCTTTTGAACCGTGAATACCCACTTTGCATTACCTTTGAATCTGTGGCTGCCAGCACACAGAGTGTCATCTGTCAGACACTAAACTTTTAAGTGCAGGCGTGACTCATCCCGCTCGAACCCAGCTTAATATCTTAATCTATGCTTGATTGGTATGTAAAGGCCGCTGCTTACATGCCATAACTGTCATGCACCATGTCAACCTATTCATTGGAGGAAGGTGTCCACCACACGCTTATCGTAGATGCACTGGCCTGGGCGATAATTAACAACACGTAGCTGAATTTTGACTATGAAGTGTGTTCGGACCTTATATATCCAACATCCTGAAATAGCTTCTGTCGTTCGGGCTCCATCATCGAGCTGCAGCTTGCGAGAGTGAACCTCAAAAGACAGCTTCTGCTCAGCGATTCTGCAGATGACTGGCAACTCCCACTCATTTGTATACCACACTTCCTTGAATAAGCTTAAATTCACAATTCTTCCAATTCAGACTTAACTACATTTTGACTAACTTGTATGTTTGGGCCTCCAAAAACCTGTATCTTGTAATATATTGTGTGAACCGAGTTCCATCAAGAGAGCTCGAAGAGATAGAATCTGAATTCCAGTCTCTGCTCAGTGGCTCCATCGGTGACCGGCAAGCTCCCACCCACCAAGTAGCTTGAACGCCTGAAGTTCGTGACAAATCATAAACAGACAATATCTGAATTTTGCCAATGTCTAATCGGAGGTGTGCATGAAGAACATATCGTGATGAAAGCTCGAGTAAAGAAAAGGCAGTCTCTGAGAGTACAAGTAACTGTCAAAGTAGGGCGAGCCTGCAATCACAGACATTGGATTGTATCCTGCACGCCAATTCAATGCTAGCTGCACCTCAATCAGCTGGAACTGCATGCTGTTATTCATCTTTCCGCTGTCAGATAAAGCCTCACAATGCATTCATATTGTTCTTATGTACTGCTTTGAACGCCAATATTTATGATAAGTCAACATTGTACCATTGAGACTCATAATGTTTGTGATTGAATGATGCTGTGTTTACATGATAGTATGCGCAATATCTTAATGTGAGTGACTATTTATGACCCATTCGCTAGCAATCTTGGCATTGACGAGAAGTGGAATCAATCAGATTACCTCTAAGTCTTCATCGTACCTTTACTGTTTTTTTTTTATGTTGAATCTCTCCTTTGTAAACCCAAATTCTCCGTCCTCTCTTAAAATGACTGCATACTTATTGTGACTTCAGCAGACTCGGACCACTGAAAGTGAAGTTCTGCACCCGATATTGCCTAATTCACTGCTAACCTTGCTGCAGGATACTAAAACAACAGAATATCATCAAAATAGGGTGTCTATTCGACTGGTCTACCGCATTCGGAGATTAATATTTATCCACTATCAGCAACAAACTCGGTTTGAACCCATGTAACTTCAACTGTTGCCACTCATGAAGGTCCCAACTCTATCCTCCGTCCAAGTCCGCCAAGATTCTTCAACACAACGACAATTCAGTACCATGCACTCACTGCTCAAATGCTCGAACTAGAGGCATAATGAACTACCTACGGCGGAGTTATATACAGGGGCAATCATGATCAACTGATTTCTCAGGATTCCACCTATGTCCGGCCCTGAAAGTTGGTTAGTGATACAATCATGTTAGTATCTGGGGTTCTTCAGGTGTACTGAGATCTTCAGGTGAATCTGGTTCATATTCTAGATATGTTGGCTTAATCCAACCTCCTATTCTTGCATCAATATCATATTTGGATACGAATGCCAATATTCGGGAATTGGGGGCAAGAAAAATCAATCTGATCCGGTGCAGCTGGCACTTCCTAAATCTCAACACAGATCTAGCTTCAACAATATCTATATGAACTGTGGACACTGTCTTCCGGACTCTTTCCTGGCACGCCTCGAATTGCATCCTCCTCGGCTGCACTTCACTCTTTCCAGGCACACCTCGAATTGCATTCTCCTCAGCCGCGTGCTACTTTGTTTCCCTATTTTCCCGTTATTCTATTAAATGTCCTACTGTATTTACTCTTATATGCTTCTGTCTACATTCCGCAACTTCACTTCATCAACATGGAACCTACGGCCAGCCAGGTGAGGAATCACTATTCACAGAAGAATCAAGAAGCACACCTTGAGTGAGCACTTGCACTGGCATTCAAGAAGACAGCCAATTTTCATTTCCAATCAAATATTTGAACTCCAATCTTGGGGTATAGTGTTAGAAATAGCTGATGTCCATGCTAAAATTCATATGAAGCAGGATGATGACGATCCTGATCGGGGGGAGATCAGCGATGACATCAGTAATGACCCTGGAGAGTCCACCTTGTCATCCGATATTGAAGAAGACGATTTGGACAATATGCAGGAAGTCCTTCATCAAGACCGGGCGTGCCGTGATGAGACATAACAAACTACAAAGGTTCCACTGCGAAAGAAACAGAACTGTGCCGATACAGTCATTGCCTGCAGTTCACTTCCAAATCTGCGACATCCAGCCAGGGCCATGGCACCACCATGGCTCAAACACTAAAAGTCAACCATCAACGCATTATGTGAGTCTGATACTGTACCCGCCCAGGCACTCCCGCTTCCCAAGGCTGGTGGAGACCAAAGTGTTCCTCAACCAAAGGCGGGTGGAGATCACAACATTCCTCAACACCAAAAGGCTACCTTTGAGGTAGCGAAATGGTTCATGGAGGCAATCGGATTCACAAAGACTCCCTGGCCAATCATTTCCGATGAGAAGTACTTGATAGTTGATGAAGCTTGGCAACTTTCCATCGATGCCTAGGATCGACAGCGGGCATTAGCACGTGCTCCTGTACGTACACAATCTGCGTGTCAATTGCCCGGTGGTCAATCCCTTAAAATCAATCCACAAACCTGAGTGGCCGTAAGTGTTTACTGTGATCTCTGTTCCTCGATTGGACTTGTGATGATACTAATCCCCAAAAATATACCTAGTAAAAGCTAAAGATTAGTACAATTCGAGGGTGGTTGGTGGATGGAGCTCGTCCAACTATTATCCAAACTTTCCAGTGGGATTTAGGATCTGTGACTGTGCTTCGAATCCAGGTTAAGAAGCTGCTGTTCGATGATCTCTATCTCCCGAAGGTCATCAATGATAAGAAGTGCTGCTTCACGCGGATGGAAGTGCTTGACTTAATCTACCATCAGTTTTTCTACACCGCCAATAGCATGGGGCAACAACTGACCAAATTGCAGTTCTTGCAACCGCTCGCACTGCAGATTTTAGGCCTTGCGGCCGCCGCTATTCATTCTGCGCTGTCTGAGTATGCCACTGGAAAGAAGGTTAAGGTTATGTTTTCTCAAGATGAATATAGAGGCCAATTTTGCCCTTCCACGGTGATGGATTGTATTACTGTAGAAACCATTACATTCATCTATTACACATGGTGGGCTACTTCATTGGGGGGGGGGGGGGCCGCCCGGGGCGGGGGGGGGGGGGGGGCGGGGGTG